>Ga0302308_10000029_pt1 | contig 128037 bp, 114 predicted proteins | sample III_Palsa_E3_3_FD_200531 | JGI IMG/M metagenome (GOLD analysis project Ga0302308, IMG submission 200531) | Peat permafrost microbial communities from Stordalen Mire near Abisko, Sweden - III_Palsa_E3_3 | ecosystem: Environmental > Terrestrial > Soil > Palsa > Peat permafrost | place: Sweden...
TGTCGGTACTCGATTTGCTTGAAGTCGATTGCTCGACGCACTCGTGGACCATGGACGCGGCGCTGCGCGAGATCGCCGCGCGCGACCATGGCGTGATCGTCTTGCTGAATTGCGGCGATTCGCGCGATACGGAGCTTGAACTATGGTCGCGCGAATGGATGGATAAAATCGACGAGCCGCAATTGATGCATTGGGTTGAACGCTTTGTCACGGTAGCGGAACGCTGGCAGCGGGTGCTTCGTGGTGAAGTACCCGCTGCAACACCCAACGGCAAGTCGGCTTTCGATCATCTGAACCGACACGACTCTGCTCGACATGCTCGTTTATCCATACCGCTAGGTCGTGAAAGATAAGCCGAAAAAATGTTGCTCCACCGTTCAGGGCATGACCGGTGAATCAACATGGCAAACACGGTGCCGCTTAGGCAAGCGGTTTATTTAGCGTGCCCTGATCGTGTCCAAGAAAATGCCAGGAACCCGGACCTCAGGATCGGCCTGATGACCGGGGACCAGGCAAAGGTCAATCTCACGACTTTCGAGGTGCAGGACGAGGTTTGCCGTTCGGTAGAACTGCCGACATTTTTTTCCGGTCACCGCTGGTTTTATCAAGCACTCCCTGTGCCATAGCGATCGCGCTATCGGCATGCAGCATAATTTTGGAATGATTAAGCGCATCTATTTCACGCCGCAGAGCCGCCTGCTGGTTATCCAAAACATTCAGATGGGCATTTACCGCGAGTAACTTACGTTGCAAGCCCGGGTTACCCGTGCTCTTTGCCTGCCGCTCAAGTGACGCTTGCGTCCCAACCAAGACCATTCGCTGTCTTGATATGACGTTAATTGCATCGGCGGTCTGCTGATTCAGGTCTGTTACTTTCTTATTAAATGCGGCAATTTTTTCGGTAACCGGGCGAGTATCAGGCGTGGGTTTAGTGGCGCGCCGCGCAACTTTGGGCTTGGCAACGGACGACGTGTTATGCCCAGCAACCGGCCCAGGTTCAGACGTCGAGTTAATTAAGCCCCGTAGAGATGCCGGCCTCGGCGGAACAGGCGGCCCCACAGGCTTGGTAGCCGGCCCAGGTTCAGGCGTCGAGCTAGTGAAGCCCCGCAGAGATGCCGGCCTCGGCGGAACAAGCGGCCCCACACGTGAACGCGGTTGGCCGGCAGCATCGCCGCCAGTCGCCTTTGTTGCGTCAAAATGCCCGTTTACTGGAGGCTCAATCACATGGGCAAAACCCTTCGGCGATTGATAGCCCATCCCTTTGAGATGAGCATCCACGGCGGCACGAAGTTCCGCGTTTGACGGAACTGGCCTCCTCCATTCACCTACAGGTGTTTTGGGACCGCTACCCATGATCGACAACTTGGCCAGCAGTTTTTTCATCTGCCCGCTTACGGCATCACTTGCGGTATCCAATTTTGCCACCACCCGGTCGCCTAGCTTGCCCAGACCGGACATGACCGACTGCGGTACTTGTTTCGCACGTGAAATTGCATCAAGCGCACCAAATCCCGCTACGTTGTGAATTTTCATAGATCTCTCCTAAACCCGCGGTCGGGCGACAAATTGCCGACGGCGGGCACCGACGCCCACACCAGTTTGCGTAACGATTCGGCCGCGTCGACCAGCGTGCTCAGGCGTGCCTGAGCTTCAGGCAAACCGGTGCATGCGTCAAAGCGGTGATGCAGCAATAGGGAACGGGTATCGGGCTCCAACGCCAGCGTGCAACCTTGGGTCGTATTCCAGAACAGGTTGGCCGCCAGCAATTGCTCCAGAAAACTGCTTTTGCTCGCGCCCGGTAAATTGGCCACAAAAGCAGACAGGCAGATAGCGGCAGGTTGCCGCTGCAGGCTGACCACGATTTCGTCGAGCTTGAGCACGCAAGTGCCGCTGCTGTCGAAAACCAGTTGATCCATGCCCATGGCCACGCCCAGCTCAGCCAATAAGGCATCTCCATCGAAATTTTGCATCTTCGCCACCCTCCGCGTAATAAACCCGGACTTAAGTGACTATAAAGAGATAGAGAGTTCCGCCGAAAGCCTGGTCTTATGTGACTCGAACCCGGCCCGAAATCCCCCAAAACATCGCGATCCGCCTGCCGCGCCCGCGATGGCGTAAAATACGCGCTTTGCTACAGATCCCACACAATTCATCATGAAGCTCGCTTCCACGCAAGACATCCTCGCCGAGCTTAAAGCGGGCCGTATGGTCATCCTCGTCGACGAAGAAGATCGCGAAAACGAAGGTGATCTGGTCCTTGCGGCCGACTTCGTCACGCCTGAGGCGATCAATTTCATGGCGCGTTTCGGCCGCGGCCTGATCTGCCTGACGCTGACGCAAGAACGTTGCCGCCGCCTGAACCTGCCGTTGATGACGCAACGCAACGGGACCCAATACGGCACCGCCTTTACCGTCAGCATTGAAGCGGCTGAGGGCGTGACCACCGGGATTTCGGCGGCCGATCGCGCCCGCACCGTGCAAACGGCGGTGGCGCGCGATGCGCGCGCCGAAGATATCGTCCAGCCCGGCCATGTGTTTCCGATCATGGCGCAACCGGGCGGGGTGATGGTCCGGGCCGGCCATACGGAAGCCGGCTGCGACCTGACCGCGATGGCGGGCCTGACGCCTGCCGCGGTGATCTGCGAGATTATCAAGGACGACGGCACCATGGCGCGCCTGCCGGACTTGATGGTGTTCGCCGAAGAACATGGCCTCAAAATCGGCACCATCGCCGACCTGATTCATTACCGCAGCCTGACCGAGTCGATTGTCGAGCGGGTCGCGGAACGCGTCATGCATACCGCGCACGGCCCTTTCCGCGCCATGATGTACCGCGACACGCCGACCGGCTCGCCGCATATCGCACTGGTCCGCGGCACGCCCAAGCCCGATATCGAAACCCCGGTGCGGGTGCATGAGCCGCTGTCGGTACTCGATTTGCTTGAAGTCGATTGCTCGACGCACTCGTGGACCATGGACGCGGCGCTGCGCGAGATCGCCGCGCGCGACCATGGCGTGATCGTCTTGCTGAATTGCGGCGATTCGCGCGAACACCTGCTGGAAGTGTTCGAAGCCTTCGACAACGAAGAAAAAACGGCCGCCATGAAACGCCGCCCGATCGATTTCAAGACTTACGGCATCGGCGCGCAAATCCTGCGCGACGTCGGCGTGGGCAAAATGCGGGTGTTATCCAACCCGCGCAAATTGGGCAGCATGTCGGGTTATGGCCTGGAGGTCACCGGCTTTATCCCGATGCCTGGTTCGGGCGACATACCTCCCTGCATCGGCGGCGATATACCAGCGTCACCTGACGCTTCAGCGGCTTAACCGCAAACCTCACCACGGAACCCTTATGGAAATCGGACAATATCAACCCAATATGGACGGTGGCGGTCTGCGTATCGGCGTCGTTCAATCGCGCTTTAACGAACCTGTCTGCAACGGTCTGGTCGACGCTTGCGTGGAAGAACTCGAACGCCTCGGCATTGCCGGCGAAGACGTGCTGCTGGTAACCGTGCCGGGCGCGCTGGAAATCCCGCTGGCCTTGCAAAAATTGGCCGAAAGCGGCCAATTCGATGCCTTGATCGCGCTCGGCGCGGTGATTCGCGGCGAAACCTACCATTTCGAGCTGGTGTCGAACGAAAGCGGCGCCGGCATCAGCCGCGTCGCGCTCGATTTCGGCGTACCCATCGCCAATGCCGTATTGACCACCGAAACCGATGAGCAGGCGGTGGCACGGATGAGCGAAAAAGGCCGGGACGCGGCACGCGTTGCCGTCGAGATGGCCAATCTGTCGGTCGCGCTGGAACAATTGACCCAGGACGACGACGAAGAAGACGAGGACCTCGACCGATGAAAAGTGCCCGCCGCCGTTCCCGCGAACTCGCGACACAAGGCCTGTATCAGTGGTTGTTGTCGGCGGCTCCCGCCGGCGAAATCGATGCCCAGATCCGCACCGTGCAAGGCTTCGACAAGGCCGACAAAGCCCATTTCGACGCTTTGCTGCATGGGGTGATTCGTGAAGCCGAGACGCTGACGGCCGAGATCGAACCGTGCCTGGACCGGCCCGTCGTCGAATTGTCGCCGGTCGAGCGCGCTGTGTTGCTGGTTGCCACCTTCGAACTGACGCACCATCTCGAAATCCCTTATCGTGTGGTGATCAACGAAGCCGTCGAATTGGCCAAAACCTTCGGCGGTGTCGACGGTTACAAGTACGTCAACGGCGTACTCGACAAAGTCGCCGCCAAGATCCGCCCGACCGAAGCCGCCCAACCGCGCCACTGAAGCGCCGCGCCTCGGTGCCCAGCGGCCGCAATCCGGCCGCTTTTTTAATTGATTTGCTGATCGCACACCCTCACATGAAATCACTCTCCCCAGCCTCAACCAGCTTGCGGGCGCACCGGCTCGCCGCACGCGTCAATTCGATCGAACCGTTCTATGTGATGGAAATGGTCAAGGAAGCGGCGGCATTGGAGCGCGAGGGGCGCGACATTATTCATATGAGTATCGGCGAACCCGATTTCACCGCTCCCGAGGCGGTGATCGCCGCCGCCGCAGACGCCTTGCGGCGCGGCGTCACCCAATACACCCCAGCGCTGGGCCTCGGCGCTCTGCGTGAGGCGATTGCGGGTCATTACCAAGACCACTACGGCCTCAGCATCGACCCGGCGCGCGTGATTGTCACGGCGGGCGCCTCAGCGGCCCTGCTGCTGGCCTGCACCGCACTGGTCGACCGCGACGACGAAGTGCTGATGCCGGACCCATGCTACCCCTGCAATCGTCATTTTGTGACGGCCCTGGACGGCAAACCCGTGATGATCGCCAGCGGCCCGGACGAACGTTTTCAATTAACCGCCGACTCGGTGGCACGGCATTGGGGGCCGCGCACCCGCGGTGTGCTGCTGGCGTCGCCGTCAAACCCGACCGGTACTTCGATCGCCCCTGACGAACTCGCCAGGCTGGTGGAGGTAGTACGCGCGCGTGACGGTTTTGTGGTGGTCGACGAGATCTATCAGGGCTTGAGTTATGGGCCAGAGCGCCCCGTCAGCGCCCTGTCGCTGGGCGACGACGTGATCACGGTGAACAGCTTTTCCAAGTATTTCAGCATGACCGGCTGGCGGCTCGGCTGGCTGGTGGTGCCGCCGGATCTGGTGCCGGCGTTTGAGAAATTGACGCAAAACCTGTTTATCTGCGCCTCGGCGGTGGCACAGCACGCGGCGCTGGCCTGCTTCAAGCCCGAGACATTGGCCATTTATGAAGCGCGCCGCGCCGAATTCCGCCAACGCCGCGACTTTATCGTGCCGGCTCTGGCCGAACTGGGTTTCAAAGTCCCGGTCATGCCCGACGGCGCTTTCTATGTTTATGCCGATTGCGATCAGATCAACCATGCGGCGCGCGGCGACAGCGCGGCGCTGACCCGGGCCATGCTGCACGACGCCGATGTGGTGCTGGTGCCGGGCCGGGATTTCGGCTCGCACGAGCCGCGCAAATATATCCGGCTGTCTTACGCCACCGCCCTGCCGCGGCTGGAACAAGCGGTGGAACGGCTGGCCAGGCTGTTTAATATCCGCTGAGTATTCGTTTAGCATTCGTTGAGTATTTTCGTTGAGTATTCGCTGAACGCAACGACAGAAAACGATAACCGTAATCAGCGACGGGAAAATAGCCTTTCGTCCCACACGGCAGGGCGCGGCACGCCCACCACGATGCTCGCGGCCAGGGGGTGCGCCGGATTGACCAAGACATTCCACTCTTCACGCGCAACCACGGACGGCACCAGCAATATCGCAGTCCGTCGTTCGGCCAGCCAAGCATCACCATAGGTACGCGCGCTGATACTATCCGGAGCGTCCCAGTCGGCGGGCAAGCTTGGCGCCGCGGCACGCTCCACCGCAGTGCCCTCAGGCACCTCGGCCTCGACCACGAGATGCGTATGCGGGACTTTGCCGATACGCGCGTGGACCAGCACTTCGAGCATCGCGCCCGCATAGCTTGTGGCGCCATAAATCACCGGCCGGCCTGAACTATTGAAGCGCCCGCCCACCAGCATGGCGCCGGTACCATCCCACAGCGGATGCCGGCCGTCTGCAATACGGTAAATTCGCATCAGGCAGGAATTCCGTAAAACAGTTTCCACAGCAATTCCTCGACACGCCGCGCGCCAAGTTCGGTCATGGAAACATCCAGCGGGGTGCGTCCCTCCATCAGCGGGTGCGAGGTATTGAGGAACTCCCGCGCATCGGTTTCCGAATCCCACACATACAAGGCAGTGGCAAAGATCCGCGCCAAGCGCTCGGTCTTTTCCGATTCGTCAGGACTAAGCCGATCACGGCGACGTTTAAAGGTGGCTTCCGGAACGATGCGAAACAACAAGATACGGCGCTCTTCAACGGTTCGCGTAACGTGTTCGACACTCGCGCGCAAGGCAGATTTCGGCAGCCCGCTGCGAACCTGATCATCCAGCTCGGCAAACGATGTAGGTCGCGACGTCAGCGCCATGACGAATGCGATTTGTTCCGGCGAAACGATACTCATATCGATGACTCGCGTTGTATCAAGTGATACCACATTATACATCAAACGATACCAGGCCCACTCAACACCCCCTCCGCCCCACACCAGCGAAGCCGAGGGAAATGCCGGACAATAAAAAATGCCCCGCAAGTCGATGACTCAGGGGGCACACTTCGGGGCACTTCGGCGGCACTCACCGCATGCAACGCGGTGCAAGCGGGTCAGAGCGCGTCAAGCGTCCAGCAATCAAACGTCGCTATTCGCCGCAACGGTAGCCGGTTTGGCCGCAGCCGGAGCTTCAGGGGCTTCGGCCGAGGTAGCGGCGGCGCCGGTTTGCAACGGCGCAGTCTTCAAGGGCATCACCATCGCCGTTTGCTGGTTGGTGATGGAAACCTTCATGCCGCGTGCGACGTCGCGCAAACGGGTGCGCTCAGCCATCACCTTGGCGCCGTAACCGCCGTCATCCACCGAGGTAGAGCCGACGTACAGGCGCAGACCAGCCGCGACCGAACCGCCGCGTGCGATACAGTCTTTCAAGACCAGCGCGCCGACGCGGATATTGGGCAAGGGCTCAAGCGCCGCACTGGTGCCGCCGAAGTAACTGAACTTGTCCGAATGTACTTTCGACATCACCTGCATCAGGCCTTGCGCACCCACGCCGCTTTCGGCGTACGGATTAAAACCCGACTCGATCGCCATCACAGCCAGCAGCAACAGCGGGTCGAGGCCGACTTCGTGGCCGGTATCGAAGGCCGCATGCACCAGTGCATCAACCGGCGTTTCGGCGACGTGATAACGGCGCGAGAGAAAATTGGCCACACGATTCTGTTGCTGCACCGACATCATCACGTTGGTATCTTGCGCATCCATGACGATGTTTTCGGCCGGGCCGAGTTTCGACCAGGGCACCAGGGGAATTGCGTTGCCGGCCGATTGCGCATCTGCATCGCCGTTGTTATCGGCGGCTTGCTGCAGAGGGTTATCCGAGGCGGATCCGGAACGTACGGCCGGAGCGCCGAACGGACGCATCACGCCGAACGACAACCAGCGGCTGACATCGGGACCGGTGGCGGCGGACGCGGCGGACAGCACCGGCATCAGGCGCGCGGCGAGCGCAGCGCGCAAACCAGGCTGCACCCACAAAACCAGGGCAATCAAAACTGCAGTCAAGCCGATCGAACTGAAAAAACGACTGCTGACACGCGTACCATGTTGCAGAACTCGACGCACTGCGGGCGAAATCGAAATCCGCGCCTCAGGTCGCCAGGGTAGCCAAGCATTCATACTAAGATTCTCCATCCTATATGACAGGTTCTTTGCCGTAAGCCGGTGCCGCGCTAACTTGACTACCTGGCACTGACAACACCAGGCACATCGGACAAACAACCCATCAGGTGCGCCGCACGCCAACTTCAGCATGCGCACACCGGAATGGACGGCAGTTGCCGTCGGGCGGGGCCTCGTAGGACTGGGCGTTGCACGCATCACATCTGCGCGCGGCATAAGTCATAACCCAAGCCATACGATAAGAAGGCCGCCAAATGAACCGGCGTACATGAATGAGTACATGACGCCGGGAGTTACGTTGACCTTTTTGCTACGGACCCGCGGTTTACCGCTGGATCGCTATAACTAGCCAAAGACTGGGCCTGCGGGCGGGTCTTCGGCAGGAACAACATCGGTGTCTATTGCCCCGGAAGCGCAGTAGAAGCGCAACGTAAGCAACAACGCACTACTCCGCGCAGCACACCGATTTAATCAAGGGACCCGAACGCGATGGTCCGTCCCTTGGCATAATGTTCGCGGATTTTAGCAGGGTTTTAGTACTGGTCAACACTATGAAACGCAAAAGTCATTACCAAAAGTAATTATGAACACCGTTTACCGGCCGCAGAAGCACGCAAAATCAGCGTTTAGATGAATTGTCAATCTCAGACCCTAACTAACCCTTTGTTACAAGCCGGGTAAAATAGAGGCCGACTGAGCTTGTCCCATCCTGCTTGTCAGGCGCTTTTCCTGACTTGCCGGCTTGTTTTGACACCCGTGCTGCGCCATGGTTCACCCTGCGTCAAACGCAGCTTGAGCCACTCGCGCACTTGCCGAATTCCTATGAAATATAAAGACTTACGCGATTTCACCAGCCAACTTGAGCAACTCGGCGAGTTGCGCCGCGTCAGCACCCCGGTTTCGCCGGTACTGGAAATGACCGAATTATGCGACCGCGTACTGCGCGCCGGCGGCCCCGCCCTGCTGTTCGAGCAACCCACCGGGCACACCATGCCGGTACTGGGCAATCTGTTCGGCACGACCCGGCGCGTGGCCTTGGGCATGGGTGTGGAGGGTGGCACGGGAGCGGATGCAAGCCGCGATCACCACGCGGCGCTCGAATCGCTGCGCGACATCGGCCGGCTATTGTCGGCCCTGAAAGAACCTGAACCGCCCAAAGGACTCAAGGACGCCGGCAAACTGCTGACGCTGGCCAAAGCGGTGTGGGACATGTCGCCTAAAACGGTATCGTCCCCGGTATGCCAGGAGATTGTATGGGAAGGCAACGATGTCGACCTGACGCGACTGCCGATTCAAACCTGCTGGCCCGGCGATGCAGCCCCTTTGATTACCTGGGGTTTGACGATTACGCGCGGGCCCAATAAGCCGCGCCAGAATCTCGGCATCTACCGTCAGCAACTGCTGGGCCGCAATAAGGTCATTATGCGCTGGCTGGCGCATCGAGGCGGCGCCCTCGATTTCCGCGAATTCACCTTGGCCCACCCCGGCCAGCCCTACCCGGTTGCGGTGGCTTTGGGCTGCGATCCGGCCACTATATTAGGTGCCGTCACGCCGGTGCCGGACACCCTGTCCGAATATCAGTTTGCCGGCTTGTTGCGCGGCGGCAAGACCGAGCTGGCGAAATGCCTGACTCCGGGACTGGAAGGATTGCAAGTCCCGGCGCGCGCCGAGATCATATTAGAAGGGTTTATTTATCCGGAAGCCGCAGGTCACGCGGCCGGCGCCACGCCAAGCGGCACCCCGGCCCGGCCGACGCGCGGCGTGGCCGCCACCTACGAACATGCGTTGGAAGGTCCGTACGGCGACCACACCGGCTATTACAACGAACAAGAATGGTTTCCGGTATTCACCGTCGAGCGCATCACCATGCGGCGCGACCCGATCTATCACTCGACCTACACCGGCAAACCGCCCGACGAACCGGCGATACTCGGCGTCGCACTCAACGAGGTGTTTGTGCCGTTGCTGCAAAAACAGTTTCCGGAAATCACCGATTTTTATCTGCCGCCCGAAGGCTGCAGCTACCGCATGGCCATCGTGCAGATCAAAAAGGCTTATCCGGGCCACGCCAAGCGTGTGATGTTCGGGGTGTGGAGTTTCCTGCGTCAGTTTATGTATACCAAGTTTATTGTGGTGGTCGACGACGACGTCAACATCCGCGACTGGAAAGAAGTGATCTGGGCCATTACCACCCGTATCGATCCGAGCCGCGACACCTTGCTGGTCGACAACACTCCGATCGACTATCTCGACTTCGCCTCGCCCATCGCCAGCCTCGGCTCCAAAATGGGCTTGGACGCGACCAACAAATGGCCGGGCGAAACGCAACGCGAGTGGGGCCGGACCATCAGCATGGACGCGGCCGTGAAACAACGAATGGACAGCGTTTATACCGGCCTGTTTGCGGCCAAACAGGAGTTTTAGCTTGATGTATGGCTTACCGTTGCTGCCTTTATCGGATGGTTTTTTGCTATCGCTGTCGTTATGCCTGGATATCGGCATCGTCAATATGGCCATCCTGACCTTGGTGCTGTCGCGGGGTTTTCGGCACGGCATGTTGTTGGGATTGGGGTCCTGCTTCGGCGATTTATTCTATGCCGTGCTGGCGCTGCTGGGGATGGCGGCGCTACTGCAGTTTGAAGCGGTCAAATGGGTGGTCTGGATCGGCGGGTCGGCGGTCTTGCTGACCTTTGCCTACCGCACCGCGCGCGAGGGCCTGCGGCCGCTGCAGCCGGCAGCCGTGCCGGACTCCGGCAGCACGCCGCGCGCCGCCGGCGACACACAAACCTTCGCCCGCGGTTTCCTGCTGGCGATCTCCTCGCCCACCGCCTTGTTATGGTTCGCCGCCGCGGGCGGTGCCCTGATCGCCAAATCGGGCGCGGCCAGCGGGGCCAATGTGCTGGCGGCACCGGTCTTTCTCGGGGGATTTTTCCTCGGCGGCGTAAGCTGGACCTTCGGCCTATGCTGGCTCGCGAGTCACGGCAGCAAACGCCTCGGCCAAGGCATGATGCTGCGCACCTGCCATCTGGCGTCGGCGGTGTTGTTCACTTATTTCGCTTGTAGCGTGGTGATCGGCGGTTATCGCGACCTGATTCAACATCCGGCCAAGGTGTCGCATGGGGAGCCACGGTTGGAATAAAAAAAGCGCACCTTCGCGGTGCGCCTCGTGCTTGATGCAGATCCTCGAAGCGGATCGACCATCTCAGCTTAATAGCGGCGATAGCCGTAACCGTAGCCGCCGCCATAATAAGGCCGACCGTAATAGGCGGCCACCGGCGGTGCGTAGACCACGGGGGGCGCGGCGTAATAACCTTGCTGATAAACCGGCGCCGGGGCGTAGTAGCCCTGTTGATAAACTGGCGCCGGGGCGTATACCGGGGCGGGGGCATACACTACGGGAGGGGCGACATATACGCCCGGAAGGCCGATCCCGATACCGACTGAGACATGCGCCTGAGCCAAGCTCGAAGCCCCTGCGGCGAGCAGGGCAACAGCGATTAAAGCAACAATTTTTTTCATATCCTACTCCTGCAAACTCGTCCGACGATGGCGTCGGACCCAGTCACCCGATCGGGTTGTCTTGGATTCAATGTAACGGCTTTCGCGACGCCCGGTGTGGCGCATTTGTTGCAAATTGCAAGTAAGCAGACCCGCGGCATACGCGCTGAAAAGACCGGTACGGCCAGTGCGCGGCATAACACTTGCTGCTGCCACCGGTGGGCCGCCCGGCCAGTCACGGTCCGCCGGACATCCAGCCCATGCCGGCCTCCGCTAGATAAAGGGGCCGGAATGATCAGGCCGGCAAGAGACAGCAGGCGCACTCGACGCCCCTGCTGCCGCAGAAATGTTTGATTACAATTGGCTGGCCGGCACATCGCCCAGGTATCGCGATTTGTTCTGCGCGGATCGGACCTCAGACACGTCCAGCCGCGCGCATACGCAGCTACCCTACACTTCGACAAGAATTTCGCTCACTAGTTCGGCCGCAACCATTCGGCCAGATCATCGGCAATCGGCACCGCGGCCAGCACCAATAACAGCGCGGCCAGCGGCAAGGTCGAAATAAAGCCCAGATGCTTGAAGCCCAATGCTCCCGCCACCCCGCCCGAAAAGAATGCGCCCAGCAGCGACGCCAGCAATTTCATTTTTGCCAAATCGGCTGTCACCGGCACTTCGGTTTGACGATAGCGAGGCGAATTCCAATACAGCAGCTTACCCAGTTCGATGCCGATGTCGGTGACCATGCCGGTGACATGCGTGGTGCGAATTTCGGCTTTGGAGAGTTTGGTAATCATGGCGTTTTGCAAGCCCATGATGAAACACAACAGCATCACCGTGGCGGACACAAATAAACCCATCTGCCGATCCAGATTACCGCCGATCAGGCCGAAACAAATCAGCAAACCGGCTTCGACCACCAGCGGGCAGGCATATTGACTCTGCAAACCGGCGCGGCGCGCCCAGTTGATCATGATCGCCGAACAAATCGCGCCCGCGGTAAACGACAGCAAGGAACCCAGGGCCGCGAGCACCAGCGCCATATTGCCCAGTGCCAGTTGGTCGGCGCCGGCCGAGACAATGCCCGACATATGCGAGGTGTATTGATTGACAGCCAGATAACCGCCGGCATTGGTGGCACCGGCGACAAAGGCCAAATAGCGCGCAAGCTGCCGGTTGGCGTTGACATCGCGCTCTTTGCCCGTCAAGCGACGTAGATAAAACAGCGGCATGATGTCTCGCTAATGATTGGAGCCCATACAGTATGGGCGATAACCCCGGCCCTGCAAACGCCAGGTTAAAGTATTGCCTTGATCAAGCGCAAAATCGAGGCTTTATGTCTGCATCCCGCCTTACATCCGCCCCCAGTCACCCGGTTCAGCCCTCCTCGGCCCTATTGCATGCGGCGGACTCTGTCTTGATGCCCAGCCTGGGGTTTATCGGCGCGGGACGGGTAGCGCGGTGCCTCGCGGCGGCCTGGTCCAAGGCAGGTTACCGCGTAGCGGGAGTGGCCAGCCGTTCCCCGGCATCAGCCGCGCAATTAGCCGCCCTGGCCCCGCACTGCGAGGTCTACCCCGACCCGCAACAGGTGGTCGACGCCGCCGACCTGATATTTATCACGGTGCCGGACGATGCGATCGAGGCCACCGCCGGCGCCTTGCGGTTTTCCGCCAAAAAAGCGGTGGTGCATTGCAGCGGCGCGTCGGAAGTCAGCTTGCTCGACTCGGCGCGCAAACAGGGGGCGCTCATCGGCGGCTTTCATCCCTTGTTTTTATTTAGCGGCGCCGCGGCCGATGTCGAACGCCTGCGCGGTGCGTCAGTCACTCTGGAAGCGCCCGATACGCTCAAGCAAGGCCTGAGCGCGCTGGTCCATGCGCTCGGCTGTACCCCGCTGGAAATTCCACCCGGTGCGCGCATGTTGTATCACGCGTCGGCCAACTATGCGGCCAGCTTTATCTTGTGCAGTTTGCGAGAAACCGTCGATGTCTGGGCTGGTTTCGGGGTCGGCGAAGCCGAGGTATTAAACGCCGTGTGGCCGATGCTGGAAGGCACCCTCAAAGCCGCTCGCGAACGCGGCTTGAGCGGTGCCTTGGCCGGCCCGGTTTCGCGCGGCGACGCGGCGGTCGTCGGCAAACAACTGGAGCAGCTCAAACAACTGGGCGGCGACCATGCAACGCTATATGCGCTGATGACACGCCGCGCGGTCAGGTTGGCGCGAGAGCGCAGCAACCCGCCGCCGGCGCTGGACGCGATTGATGCGCTGCTGGTGCCGTTTTTGCCGGCTTAGTCTCGGGTTTTGCGGCGCCGATCCCAGCCGGTCGGTCGGGTCAGCTTGAAATTCGCCTCGGATTGGGTCCGGCCATACCAGTCGGCGCCCATGCGTGAAACGGTATCGAGCCTGGCCGGATCGACCGTGCCGTCTTCAGCGACAATACGCTCGTCAATGTGAGCCGCCAGCACCTCGCCCAAGATCATCACGCAAGAAGGCTGATGTTCCGGGTACGGCATGAATTTCGCCAGCCGGCACTCGAAGCTGACCGGCACCCCCGCCACACGCCGCGGCTTGACGCGCTCCGAGGGCAACGTCGGCACATTAAATTGCTCGATCTCGCTTAAGGACGGCTCCAGCGACATGGAAGTCTGGTTCATCATCTCGACCAGCGCAAACGGCACCAGATTCACCACAAATTCGCCGGTTTCCTGAATATTGCGGGCGGTGTCTTTCAAGCTTTTATCGGCTTGCAGCAGCGGCGAAATCATCAGCGTCGGCGGCGACGCCGTAACCATCTGGAAAAAACTGAACGGCGCCAGGTTGGCCACACCGTCGGCCGAGCACGACGAAACCCAGGCAACAGGACGCGGGGTGATGGTCGAACCCATCCAGTAATAAGCCTGGCGGGCATCGAGGGTGGTGAAGTCGAGCAGCACGGCAATCCTTATAATCGCTTAGCGCTTAAGCTCAAGCAGTTTGGTTGATTTTTTTCACGCAGCCGCCCCGACGAGCTTGCCGGTAACCTCCGCATACATCGCGTCCGGCGCGATATCCACGCCGTTAGGCCAGACAACAACACCATCTTGCAGGATAGCAAGAGCAAAATACGCTTCGTCGGCGAGTGGTTCGAACACTCCGTCGAAATCATCCTTGGACATGTCTACAATGCCGCGATTGCCATCCGCGAACTCAACTTCGAGGCGAAACCCAGGCAAAACTTGCAGGCTTGTTATATGCCAAGCAATCATCTTGATTACTCCAATGGAGCGATAGGATTCGGCGCTGCGCGAGCGCGGCACAACTGCCAATCCTGATTAAGTTCTTCGCGATGCGCCGACGCCCATTCGAGCACCAGAGCAAGCACACGTTGCGGCAAGGACCCGGTCATAAGTTGAAACGTGTCAATCCGGATAACCGCCTCGAATTCGCCATACCGTGCATGGAAATGTGCGGGATCATGATCGCGCCAATACATACTGATCAAGATCCCGAAAAACGTGCTTATTGTCGGCATCTTGCCCCCTAGCTATAGTCATGAGCCAGGGTAAAGCGAAGTGCCGTCAACGGGCAGTCGTCCAATCAGGATAGGTCATTCGACAAGAACTGGGCAAGGCTCATTCTATCAATCAATCCCATGAAACAGCGCGTCATCCGGTCCGATATGCGAGGGCGAACGCCAGGCCGCGTCGCGCATCGAATGTTGCACTTGCTGGTCGACCCCAAGCAGCACCGCGAAAATCGCCATGCGCACCGGAATCCCGTTATCGGTCTGGCGGAAGATCGCCAGGCGCGAATCATGGTTCAAGTCGGTGCTGAGATCGTTGGCGCCCGGGCGGCTGTCGCGCGGCAGCGGGTGCATCACGATCACATCCGGACTGCACAGCGTGTCGAGCAGGTTCTGGTTGACCTGGAAGTCCGGCGTATACCCTTCGAACGACTCGTCGGCAAAACGCTCTTTCTGAATTCGCGTGGCGTAAATCACGTCGACGCTTTTCAACGCTTCGTCCAGCGCATGCGATTGTTCGATCACATGACCGCCCGCGGCCACACGCTCGATAATATACGTCGGCATTTCCAGCGAGGGCGGTGAAATCAAGGTGAACTTCATATTGCGATACAGCGCCAGCAGCTTGATCAGCGAATGCACCGTACGGCCATATTTCAGGTCGCCGACGAGTGCCACATGCGCGCCGTCGACCAGTTTGCCCAGCCGCGAGAATTCCCGCTGGATGGTGTACAGATCGAGCAGCGCCTGGCTCGGATGCTCCCCCGCCCCGTCGCCGCCGTTGATCACCGGGATATTGGTCGCACGCGCGAATTCGGCCACCGAGCCCTGATCCGGGTGACGCACCACCAGCGCGTCGACATAACCGCTCATCACGCGGCTGGTATCGTAAATCGACTCGCCCTTGGCCATCGACGAAAAAGTGAAACCGGTGGTGTCGCACACCGATCCGCCCAAACGGCAGAAGGCGGCGCCAAAACTCACCCGGGTCCGGGTGCTGGCCTCAAAGAACAAATTACCCAGTACCGCACCTTCCAGCACCCGCGAAATCTTCTGCCGGCGGGCAATCGGCTGCATCAGATCGGCGACGCGGAACAGCGCCTCGACCGAATCGCGGTTGAATTGATCCACCGACAATAACTGCGGACGCCCCTCAAACAGCATATGGTCACGCAAAGCACCGCCATGTACGCTCTGCGTAGCATTTTTTTCCTGCGCGGCGAGAATCTCGCCGGCAAACCGCTCGACCACTTCCGGCATCACCCGGAATTCCTGCGAATCGCTGGGCAACAGCCAGGAATCCAAGGCTCGGCGGCGTACACCGAGCCGATTGGCAAAGGAGTCGCGGGTCATATTGAGCTGCCGCATGGCATCGCGGAGGAAGGTTTGCTGAGGCGTGTCCATGATGCTCCTTTGTCGGAAATATACGCTTTGCGTATATTCGGCCAAAGTATATTCACTGTCAATCACGATCAATCACGAAGCTACGCTTTGTGTATAGCGTCAAACTATCCCCGGCGCGGCACCGCGGCCCACATGGCCACACTCACCGCCAACATCACGGTCGGCTGAAACCACAGCGCGGGTTGATAGAGCGCACTGACGACCCATAACCCGGCGCCGATCAACAGGTAATACGTCAAGCCAAAGATCGCGCCCGCCGTTCCCTGCACATCGCGATATGCAGCCAGCGCGGTCGACAACACATTGGGAATGGCACTACCGTAAGCCGCGACGAGCGCCAATTGGGTGATTAACAGACCGGCCACGGCCCACCACGCCTGGTTCAAACCAAAAACCAGCGCGACCAGTTGCAGCATCGCCGCCACCACGCTGATCGAAACGCTGCGCCGGATCAGTTGCTCCACGCTATATTTTTTCAACCAGCGACGATTGAGCCAAGCACCCAATGCACTGCCCACCGCCACCACCAGGCCGCTGGCACCGAAAACCCAGCTCGGCATGCCAAGCCGCGCCAAAGTGAAGGGTGCCAGGCTGTAATAAGCAAATAGCATCAAGTTAAAGCCCGCTACCAGCGCGGCATGGCTCATCACCGCACGATCCGTCAGCAGCCGGCGGCCAAGTTGCAGCCATGGCGGTGCCGGCGACATCTGCGCCGGACGGGTTTCTTCCAGCAGGCACACACTGGCGAGCCACAAACCAAGGCCCAGCAGACATAAAGCGGTAAACACCGCCAGAGAACCATGCCAGCAGACCAACAGCGAGCCCAGCAGCGGGCCGACCGCGGGCGAAAACGACAACATCGCGCTGACGGTGGAAAACGCCGCCGCCAGTTGTACGCCTTGAAAGGCATCGCGAAAAATGGTCTGCACCACCACCGAACCCGCGCTCGCGCCAAAAGCCAACATCGCGCGAGCGGCGAGCAAGGCAGCGAAACCGGGAGCCAGCAAGGCGCCCACCGCCCCAAGGCAATAACAGGCCAGCCCGACCAACATGGCTGGACGCCGACCCCAGCGGTCGGCCAAACGTCCCCAACAGAGCACACCCAAGGCAAAACCGATAAAGTAAAGACTCATGGTGAGCTGGACGCTCGCCGCGCTCACCGCAAAAACACGGGCAATGTCCGGCAACGCAGGGGCGTAAATGGTTTGGCTGAGTTGCGGAAACGCAATCAGAACGATCAATAGCGCCAGAGACGGTGCCTTGGCGGTAAGGGCTTTCGCCGCAGGGGGCACGCTGGTAAGAATTGTCATGGCAATTCCGGTTACACAAAGAAGAGAGAAGAGCAAAATGTTAAGCCGGGAAAACCGTTTCGTTTGTCGATAGAATGCCAATAAATAGCGAATAACGGACAAACCTATGCCGCGCTTTCTCTCCACCGATGCGCCCGACCCCGACACCTTGCCGGTGCCGTTGGCGGGTTTTTCGATCGACGCTCCCGCCCCGCATGATTCCCGCGACCATAGCCATCGCCGCGCCCAATTAATGTATGCCGTGAGCGGCGTGTTGCAAATACGAGTGGACAACTGCCACTGCATCCTGCCGCCCACCCTTGCCGCATGGATACCCTCGGGCTTGAAACATCGGGCGCAAGCCAGCAAACCGTTCGCCTATCGCGGACTATACTTGGACCCCGAGGCCTTTCCCGATTTGCCGCAAAACCTGCGCATCCTCTCAGTGAGTCCTTTGTTGCGGGAATTAATCGTGAGTGCGGCCGATTGGCCGCTGAGTCAACCGGATCAGCGGCAGCAACGCCTGATTACCGTATTGCTGGACGAACTGGCCGCGGCCCCGGCCAGACCGTTTGTGCTGCCATTGCCGCAAGACCGGCGCTTATTGAAGTTGAGCGAAACCCTGCTGGCCGACCCTGGGCAAGCCACCGGCCTGGAGCAACTGGCGGCCTACGCCGGCGCCAGCGCGCGCACCGTAAATCGTCTCTTTCAACACGAAACCGGGATGAATTTCAGTACTTGGCGCCAGCAATTGAAAGTGATCAGCGCAAGCCATTGGCTGGCCGAAGGCGAAAGCGTCGGGCGCGTGGCGTGTCGCCTGGGATATGAGCAGGAAAGCGCGTTTATCGCGATGTTTCGCAAAATAGTGGGAGTCACGCCCGGCCAATTGCAGCGGCAATTGACGAGCGCCCCGGCGGGGCGCTCGTACTGACACAAACGGTGCCATAGGGCATCAACGCGCGGCATTAATACTGCATTAAACCCGCTGCATTAAACCCACAGCATCAAATCCGCGGCATCAAATCCGCTGCATCAAATCCGCCGAAGCTACAAACAGCCGGCGATATCGCCAGGCACAGCTTGCGCCGAACCGCCCGAGCGGAAGCCGACCCATGATCCCGAGCCGCTGCGCGCCGGGCGCACGATTGCGGCCGGGCCGGCCGGATCCGCCGGAGCGCCCGGCAGGTAAACGTTGACGCCGATGTCATTGGCCACCGCGGTTTGCGAGGTCACCGGCAATTGAGCTTTGTCGGCCCAGGTGGTGGCAATACATTGGGCTACATCGGCCGGTGCTTTGGCGCTGGACCCGACTTCTGTAATGTTGGTATTCATCGGTGCGGCACACGCAGCGCAAATGACGGTCAGGGCGAGGAGAGGTAAATACTTGGCTTTCATCATACTGGCTCCATTGGTTCAGGCGCCCCCGAAACACCCGGGGACATCGACTGGTCAGAAAAAAACACTGCTATCCCTTTCAGCAAGAAGTGCTCCTGACCCGCCCGAAACTCCTGTTTCGGGTGTAGCGTGAACGAGACAAACCGCGCCAAAGCCCGGCTTTCAACGCCTGCAAGGCCAAACGAGTGGCAATATCTATTTTGGCAAACCGGATTGGCTCCGCGGACGGCACCCTCCCGATATTGCACGCAGCAGGTAAAAATGACCTTATGGCGTCACCGAAGATGCTGGCGGTCGCCCAATCCCCAATGCCAAGCCGGCACCCGGCCGGCCCGCCGCACCAAAAGAGTCAAGTCGTATGCGCTTTGCCATTCGCCCCGCCGCCGTTACCGATGCCGAGGAAGCCTGCGCCGTTTTACGCCGCTCGATTGCCGAATGCTGCATCGACGACCATCGCAATGACTTGTTTACCCTGTCTTGCTGGCTGATCAATAAAACCCCCGAGAACGTGGCTGCCTGGTTTGCCTCGTCGCGCGACTATTCGGTGGTTGCCAGCGGTGCACAAGAATTGATCGGGGTGGCGATGCTGTCCGATCTGGGCGAAGTGGAATTATGTTATGTGCTGCCGGAGAGCCGCTTCGACGGTGTCGGCAAAGCCCTGCTGCGTGAACTGGAAAAGCGCGCGAAAAAATGGGGCCTGAGAGAATTGCGCCTGGAAAGCACCGCGACCGGCCTGCCCTTTTATGAGCGCCAGGGCTTTGTGGCGCATGGCATACCGGTTGAGGCATTCGGCATGAAAGGCTATCCGATGCGCAAAGGCCTGGCTTGATTTGGCTTAAGCTGGCTTGATTTTCCCCAGCCCGATTCCAGGATTCCAGCCGATCAAGCTGGCGTAGCCGGGCCACAACCTTATCAACCCTAGGACGCGACGCCGCCCATCTGCGCCAGCCAGACCCCGGGCGAGACCCCAACGCTGCCCTTGAAGCGCCGGTTGAAATGGCTCTGATCCGCGAAACCGGCCGCCAGCGCAACTTCGACCAGCGTTTGTCCGGAGCGAATAGCACGCCGGGCAAATGCCAGCCTCACCCGATTTAAATAGATATGCGGCGGCACCCCAAAGCAGCGGCTGAAAGCCCGCGTCAGGTGCACCCGCGACAAACCGGCTTGTTGCGCCAGCGCGGCGACGGTGAGGTCCTCGGCGAAATGCGCATCGATATAGGCGCGGACACGCTGCATTCTGGCCAGCCCGGCATCGATACAGCCGGTCTGCTGCATCGGCGTTTCGCCATAACGCAGAAATAGACCGGTTAAAGCCGCGCCGATCAACTCGTCGGCGCGCAGCGATTCTTGCGGCTGGGCCAAGGCGGCGATCGCCTGATGCAAGCAGCGCGCGGCCTGTGGGTCGTGCACCAGCGGACTGCGGAAATATTCGGAGGCGGCGGTGCCGGCGCTCGAATCGAAGCAGGATCGCACCATCTCCGGCTCGACATACAAAATGGCGTAACCGAATCCCTCGTCGGTGCCGCGGCTGCCGTCGTGCGGCTCATCCGGATTGAACAACAGCACATCGCCGGGCTGGCTGGCATGCCAGGCGCCGCGGCAATTAAACGTCTGCACCCCGGACAGCGTAAGGCCGATGGAATAGGTGTCGTGGCTATGCCGCTCAAAGGCATGCTCGGTGAAATGGGCCTGCATCAGCGTGACCCCGCCGTCAGTCCCTGGGCGGAACTGGGCCCAGTCAGTGCCGGCAGTTAACGAAGCGGAGGAAGCGGCGGAAGCGGCGGTCACGTTTCAATTGTCCAAGACCAGCGTAGAGGCGAAGGCGCAAACTGCGGTTTTATCCTTCACCAGGAATAAGTGATGCCGACCCAGTCTATCGATCTTGCCAGCAAGTTAACGCAGTTTAACGAATATTGGGCGCCGCGTACCGTGACGCAATTTAACGGCCACGACGTGATGGTGGCAAAAATGCAGGGCGAATACTCTTGGCATTCGCACCCCGACACCGATGATTTTTTCCTGGTACTCCACGGCAGGATCTATATCGACCTGCCCGACGGCGTCACGGTACAACTCGACCCGGGGCAACTTTATGTAGTGCCCAAAGGGGTCGAACACCGGCCACGGGCGCCGGAAGAAGCTCACATTTTATTGATGGAAGTCAGCGGCACGCCCAATAGCGGAGACCCGGCAACCGCGGCACCGCGCCGGGAAATCTAGGCTTTTACGACGCCGCACCAGCACACCCCGTCCGGCCCTAAGCCGGCCCAGTCGCATGGCAAAATAACTTCGACCATTAATAAGCTCGCATTTAATGCAAATACGTCCAAGCCTATTTAGTCTTATGACTTTCCACGCTTAGCACCGGACAATTGCTTGGTTCACCGCGCTCCGGCTCACGGCTACAGTTGCTGCCTGACCGTACCTGCCTGGTACGCAGGCAGCACCAAGCCATGAACCAGCGGAAGAGCCCAAAGATGAAAAAGAACTCACTGATAGCAGCAGTCCTGGGCCTATTGCTCAGCATGTCCGGCGTCGCCCATGCCGACCGTCTCGACCAGATCAAGAGCGCGGGTGTACTGCGCGTGGCAACCTTTGACAGCAATCCACCCTTCGGTTTTGTCGATCCCAAGACCAATCAGATCGTCGGCCTCGATCTCGACTACGCCAAAGCAGTCGCCGCCAAACTCGGGGTCAAACTCGAAGTACAAGCGACCAACCCGGCCAACCGTATTGCTTTTTTGACGTCGAACAAAGTCGATCTGGTATTTGCCAATTTCACCATTACCGATGAACGCAAGAAGGAAGTCGATTTCAGCACGCCTTATTTTGCCTCCGGCACGCAGTTTATTGCCAAAAAAGGCGTGTTGACCCAACCCGCTCAATTGAATAGTTTGCGCATCGGCGCGGATAAAGGCACCACCAACGAACAACAAGTTCGGGCGCAATTCCCCAACGCGACCATCGTCGCCTATGACGACACACCTTTCGCTTTTGCCGCCTTGCGCACAGGTAATGTGCAGGCGATTACCCAGGACGGACCGAAGCTGGTTGCCTTGCTGGCAAAAGTACCGGACCGCGACAAGTATGAAATCCCGCCGTTCACCATTTCCAACGATTACGAAGGCGTAGGGGTACCCAAAGGCGAACCGCGTTTGCTCGCCGCCGTCAACGAAACGTTGAAAGGCCTGGAGGCCGACGGCAGCGCGGCTAGCATCTACGACCAGTGGTTTGGTCCGAAGAGCGCAGCGCCCTTGCCGCGCTTGTTCAAGATCGGCGATCCGCAAAAGAGCTGATGCGGCTTTTTGGATAGGCTACGATAAGTGAGATGAGTACGGCCCGGGCATCGCTAGTCGCGCCCGGGCCGAGGTTTTTTCTGCTTTTCTTGTCGGATGGTTCAGGTGAACGGTTGGCTTGCACCCAAATACCTGCTGTGGTTGTGGCACGGTTTCGGTATCACCCTGGGGCTCGCAGCCACGGTTGCGCTGTCGGCGACCGCGCTCGGCCTGGTGTTGGCGATGATGCGCCGTGCGCGTTGGTCCTGGCTGCGGTGGCTGGCTGCGAGCTACGTGCTGGTGTTTCGCAATTCGCCCTTATTGGTGCAATTGCTGTTCTGGTATTTCGGCGTCGCAACGCTGTTGCCCGAGACCGCCATGACCTGGCTCAATGCCGCGCACACGTTGTCGATCGGGCCCGTAACGTTGGGCTGGCCGTCGTTTGAATTTGTCGCCGGCTGGTTCGGTTTGACGTGCTACTCGACCGCCTTTATCGGCGAGGAATTTCGCGCAGGCCTGCGCGGCGTACCCGGTGGACAATATCATGCGGCCGCGGCGCTCGGTCTCGGCCCGTTCACCGCCATGCGTTATGTGATCCTGCCGCAGGCGTTGCGCATCGCGCTGCCGCCCTTGTTCGGCCAGTATATGAACATCGTAAAAAATTCGTCGCTGACGATGGCCATCGGCCTGGCCGAACTATCCTATGCCTCGCGCCAGGTCGATACCGAAACCTTCAAAACCTTCCAGGCGTTTGGCGCGGCGACCGTGCTCTACATTGCCACGATTGCGCTCATCGAAGTGGCACTGGCAGTGTTTCAGCATCGCGGGGCACGCATGTCCCATCGGAGCTGACCATGCCACTCTCCGTGTTACTCGACAACCTGCCCTACCTGTTGCTTGGACCCTTTCCTCATGGGCCGCTGGGAGGCGCCGCGCTGACGGTGGTGCTGGCGCTAAGCTCGGCGATATTGTCGGCCTTCCTGGGTTTGATCGGCGGTATCGCGCTGGCGCTGACGCGAGGATGGGCGCATGTGGTCCTGCTCGCCACTATCGGGTTTTTCCGCGCGATTCCCGTATTGATGCTGATCTTCTGGACGTTTTTCCTGCTGCCCATGTTGCTGCACATCAACGTACCTGGGCTAGCCACCGTGGTCTGCGCCCTGGCACTGATCGGCGGCGCCTATCTGTCGCACGCGGTGCATGCCGGAGTGATCGCGGTCGGCACCGGGCAATCGCAAGCCGCGCTCTCATTGGGCCTGACGCGAGGACAGGCACTGCGCTATGTGGTGCTGCCGCAAGCGGTGCGCATCATGGCGCCGTCGTTTGTGAATCAGTGGGTATCGCTGGTCAAAGACACTTCCCTGGCCTATATCGTCGGTGTGCCGGAGCTATCGTTTCTGGCCAATCAAGTGAACAGCCGATTGATGGTGTATCCGGTGCAGATCTTCCTGCTGGTGGCACTGATCTATCTGATCTTGTGCACCGCGCTCGACTGGTGCGCCATGCGTTTGCTTTCGCGCCATGCTTATCGGTCGACCACAGACAAGACGCGGCCTGACTTGCCTATTGCGCCAGCTATCGAAACGATCTGAGCGCCCTCAAACCGCAATCAACTCGCGAATCCCGTTCGCCTCCATCTCCGCCCCCAAACCATTGGCCACCACCTCACCGCGGCTCATCACCCAATAATGGTCGGCCAGTTCGCGGGCGAATTCGTAATACTGCTCGACCAGCAGCACCGTCATGCCGAATTCGTCGACCAGCTGGCGCAAGGTGCGGCCGATGTCGCGGATGATGGAGGGTTGGATACCTTCCGTCGGTTCGTCCAGAATCAGCAATTGCGGCTCGCTCATCAAGGCCCGGCCGATGGCCAGTTGCTGTTGCTGGCCGCCCGACAAATCGCCGCCGCGGCGGTGTTTCATGTCGCGCAGCACGGGGAACAATTCATAAATGCGCTCGGGTATTTTTCCCGATGCAGGGCGGCTGGCCGCGCCCACAATGAGATTTTCTTCGACGCTCAAGCGCGGAAAAATATCGCGGCCCTGCGGCACATAAGCCAAACCGCCGGCAACCCGGGCCGGGGTCGACAGGTTTTGATAAGGTTTGCCGCGCCAGGCGATCTTGCCTGACTTGGCCGGCACCACGCCCATTACGCATTTAAGCAAAGTGGTCTTGCCCACGCCATTGCGGCCCAGCAACACGGTGAGTTTCTGCTCCGGCACGCTGAGCGTGACGTCGCGCAGAATATGGCTGCCGCCGTAGTATTGATTCAACAACGTGACTTCAAGCATGGCTTAACGCCCCAAATAGGATTCGATCACAGCTTCGTCGCTTTGCACCTGCGTCAAGGTGCCGTCGGCCAGAACCCGGCCTTCCGCCATCACGGTGACCCGTCCGGTGTCGCCGGCCAAGGCCGCGACAAAGTCCATATCATGTTCGACCACCATCATCGAGCAGGTGCCGCGCAAGCTATTCAGCAACTCGGCCAGCTCCATCGTTTCTTGGTCGGTAATGCCGGCGGCGGGTTCGTCGAGCAATAACAACTGCGGCCGTTGCATCAGCAGCATGCCGATCTCCAGGCGTTGTTTCTGACCATGCGACAACTGACCCGCCAAACGAAATGCATCGGCTTCCAGGCGGATGGTGTGCAGCGTTTCTTCGATGCGGGCCTGGGCCGGACGATCGAGGCGAGCGCGCAACGAGGCCCACCACGATTTATCGGTTTTCATCGCCAGTTCGAGGTTTTCCCACACCGGGTGGTTCTCGAATACGGTCGGCTTTTGAAATTTCCGGCCGATACCGATGCGCGCAATCTGCGGTTCGTCCAGCCGCGTCAGGTCGATGCTCTGCCCGAGGAAGACTTTGCCGCTGGAGGCGCGGGTCTTGCCGGTAATCACATCCATCATGGTGGTCTTGCCCGCGCCGTTGGGGCCGATCACGCAACGCAGTTCGCCGACATCGATCGACAGGGTCAGCTCATTGAGAGCACGAAACCCGTCGAAGCTGACGGTCACATCTTCCAGATACAGAATGGGGCCATGCGACACATCGATCTCGCCCGGCTTGACCACCCGGCCCAGGCCGGTGGTCATATGGCTGCCGGCGTCGGCAATGCGGCCGTCATCGCCATCCATCAATCTCTCGCCGGCCAGGATGCGGCTTTGCAAAGCAAGATCGCCGGGCATCGCGCTGTCGATCAAAGTATCCTTGTCGGAATTCATGAGCGGCTCCCGTGACGTTTCATCACCAGGCCGATAATGCCGCGCGGCAACAACAACGGTACCAGCACAAAGATCGCACCGAGGCAGAACAGCCAATATTCGGGGAAATAGTCGGTGAAAATACTTTTCGCGCCATTCACCGCGAAGGCGCCGATGATCGGGCCAATCAGCGTGCCGCGCCCGCCCACCGCGACCCAGATGGCCATCTCGATCGAATTGCCGGGCGACATTTCGCTGGGGTTGATGATGCCCACCTGCGGCACATACAAGGCACCCGCGATGCCGCACAACACGGCCGACAAGGTCCAGATAAACAGCTTGTAGGCAAGCGGGCTGTAGCCGAGGAACATCAGGCGCGACTCGCCGTCGCGAATCGCCGTGACCACCCGCCCCAGCTTGGAGGTGACGATGGCGCGCGCACCGATAAAGGCCAGCACCAGCACCGCAAAAGTGATCAGGAACAGCACCATGCGGGTGCCCGGATGCGTGATCGGAAAACCCAGGATTTGCTTGAAATCGGTAAACCCGTTGTTGCCGCCGAAACCGGTTTCATTGCGAAAGAACAGCAAGGTCGCGGCATAGGTCAAAGCCTGCGTCATGATGGACAAATACACACCCTTGACCCGCGAACGGAAAGTGAAATAACCGAACACCCAGGCGATCACGGCGGGAACCAGCAGCACCAGCAACATGGCATAGGCAAAATGCTGCGTCCCCTGCCAGTACCAGGGCAATTTATGCCAATCGAGAAACACCATAAAATCCGGTAAGTCGCTGCCGTATTTGCCTTGATGCCCAATCTCGCGCATCAGATACATGCCCATGGCATAACCGCCCAGCGCAAAGAACAAACCGTGGCCCAAGCTCAGCACACCGCAATAACCCCACACCAGATCCAGCGCCAGCGCGGCGATGGCATAACACATCAGCTTGCCGCCCAAGGTCACGGCATAAGCCGACACATGAAACGCGCTGGATTCGGGGATGACCAGCGAGGCCAACGGCACACCGATGCCGACCAGTAGAATCAACACCACCAGCGCGCCCCAGGCGGGTTTGCTCAATAAAGCCGGACGGGCCGGCAAGCCTAGCGAAAAAATTGTTGCGGCAGTCGCCGCCGGTGCCAGTGTGGTCGACGGCGTGGTCAATTCGGCCACGCCCGCGTCCAGCGCCGCACCATCCGCGGTAGAAGTCACGATGTTCATCTCAGCTCTCCGCGCTACGGCCCTTCAGGGCAAACATGCCTTGCGGGCGCTTCTGGATAAACAACACAATAAACACCAGCACCGCGATCTTGGCCAGCACCGCGCCCGAGAACGGTTCGATCGCCTTGCTGGCAATCCCCAGGCCGAAGGCGCCGATAATGGTGCCGGCCAGTTGTCCGACGCCGCCCAGCACCACCACCATAAACGAATCGATAATGTAGCCTTGCCCCAGATCCGGGCCGACGTTGCCGATTTGCGCCAGGGCACAGCCGCCCAGCCCGGCGATGCCGGCGCCAAAGGCAAAAGCGTAGCTATCGACCCGCCCGGTCTTGATCCCGACGCAGGCTGCCATTTGGCGGTTCTGCGTCACCGCCCGCACAAACAAGCCCAAGCGGGTGCGGTTCAGTACGGTCCACGACAGCGCAATCACGGTCACCGAAAACGCCAGGATGGTCAGCCGGTTATACGGCAGGATCAAATTGGGCAGTACCGTCAGACCGCCGCTCATCCATGAAGGATTGCTGACTTGCACGTTCTGCGCGCCGAAGATCATGCGGGTCGCCTGGATCAGCAGCAGGCTGACGCCGAAGGTGGTGAGCAAGGTTTCCAGCGGCCGGCCGTAAAGATGTTTGAGAATCAGACGCTCCAGCGCAATCCCGACCAGCGCCGCCGCAATAAAGGCGACGGGAATCGCCGCCAGCGGATACCAATCGAAGGCAGCGGGCCAATGTTGCTGGAAAAAATTCTGCACCACATAGGTGGCATAGGCGCCGATCATCAGGAACTCGCCGTGCGCCATATTGATCACGCCGATCAGCCCATAGGTAATGGCCAGGCCCAGCGCCGCCAGCAGCAATACACTGCCCAGGCTCAACCCCGCAAAAATGGTGCCGGCGATTTCACCGCGGCGCTGGATCGATGCCAATTCATCGAGTCCCGCTTGTGCCGCATGGCGCACGGCCGGATCGGGCTCGGCATAAGCGCCGCTGGAATTTTTCAGCAGCAGCGGCCGCAACAATTCGCCGACCTCCAGGTTGTGACGGGCATTCAGCAGCAGCACCGCTTGCAGGCGTTGGGCCGGATCGTGGTTATGCAGCGCGGTCATGGCCCATAAAGTATCGAGGCGTTTCTTCAACGCCGCATCGGTTTCGCGGCTACGCGCTTGATCGACCAGCGGTTTGAGCGATTCTTCCGGATTTTGCAGCAGGGTTTCGACCGCCGCCTGGCGCGTGGCGAGGTCCGGCGAACTGAGTTGCACCGCCGACAAGCCGCTATTGACTTGATTGCGCAGCACATTGCTCAGCGTAATCGGCTGCGCATCGGTGGCGGTAACGGCGCGGCCGGTGATCGCGTCGCGATAATTGTCGCCGTCCTGGATCAGGATTTCATTGTTACCGGCGATCGATACCGCATCGTCGGCGAGCGCCTTCAGCACGGTCAGCGACGCTGCGTCGCCGGTCGTAACGAGCTTGGCGATCAATTGCGCTTTGGCGTCGAAATCGTCGGCACCGAGCGGCTTTAAATCGTCCGGGGTCAGCGCTTGCGCGCCTATCGCCCAGCTTGAGGCAAACGCAAGCAAGATCAGCATGCGCCAGAATTTCATCGGATATCGCAAGCAATGAGACATAGCGTGACCTTCATTCAGGAAGCGGCGCAACCGGCCGGGCGGCCGATTGCGCGTCCAAAAAACTCTCTATGCAACCCGGGTGCGCAGCAAATCACGCAACGGCGTAACCTGGCTGACCGTATCAGGTTTGCCTTCATTACCCGAGATATAAGGACTCCACGGCTGGGCACGGATGGTGGTCTTGGTCGCCCAAACCACATTGAACTGACCGTCGGCGCGTACTTCGCCGATCATCACCGGTTTGTGCAGATGGTGGTTACCGTCCATTTCCAGCACAAAGCCTGACGGCGCGGCAAACTTCTGTCCGATCATCGCCACTCGCACCTTGTCGACATCGGTCGATTTGGCCTTCTCGACCGCTTGCTTCCACATGTGGATCCCGACATAAGTCGCTTCCATCGGGTCATTGGTAACGCGTTTGGCGCCGCCCGGCAGATTGTTATCCTTGACCCATGCAGCCCACTGCTTCTTGAATTTGTCGTTGGTCGGATTGCGCAGCGACATAAAATAATTCCAGGCCGCCAAATTACCCACCAGCGGTTTGGTGTCGATCCCGCGCAGCTCTTCTTCACCGACCGAAAACGCCACCACCGGCACATCCGTCGCTTTCAAACCCTGGTTGCCGAGTTCCTTGTAGAAAGGCACATTGGAGTCGCCGTTCACGGTGGAGATCACGCAGGTCTTGCCGCCTTGAGCAAAGGTCTTGATATTGGCCACGATGGTTTGATAATCGCTATGCCCAAAAGGTGTATAGACCTCCTGAATATCGGCGTCCTGTACCCCTTTGGAATGCAGGAACGAGCGCAGGATCTTGTTGGTGGTGCGGGGATAAACATAGTCGGTGCCGAGCAGGAAGAAGCGCTTCGCGCCGCCGCCCTCGGGGCTGATCAGGTATTCGGTCGCCGGAATTGCCTGCTGGTTGGGCGCGGCTCCGGTGTAGAACACATTGCGCGACATTTCCTCGCCTTCATACTGCACCGGATAAAACAGCATACCGTTCAGTTCTTCGAATACCGGCAACACCGATTTGCGCGACACCGAAGTCCAGCAACCGAAGGTCACCGCGCATTTATCCTGGGAAATCAGTTGCCGGGCCTTCTCGGCGAACAACGGCCAGTTCGAAGCCGGGTCGACCACCACCGGTTCCAATTGGCGGCCCAGTACGCCGCCGCTTTTGTTGATTTCGGCGATCGTCATCAACGCCGTATCTTTTAACGACGTTTCCGAAATCGCCATGGTGCCGGAAAGGGAATGCAGAACGCCCACCTTGATGGGACCTTTATCGTCGCTTTGAGCTAAAGCCGAAGGAATTTTTGCTGCTACCCCTGCTACCCCCGCTACAGATGCGACCCTCAGAAACTCGCGCTTGTTCATTGCTCGTCCTTTATCGAATTGAACGTTGGATATGGTCTTGGATACAAGACACAACAGTAGAGCAATTTTCAGGCCATGTATTAGCGCTCCGAAATATGGGCCAAGCACCGCGGAGCGTACCGCCGCGTGTCGAATTGTGGTGTGACACGGTGCGCAATACGCGCAAGCGTGGTGCGACATGCACGATTTCGGCAGCCGCCGGGGTCCGGCTCAGCCAATTGCTCGATCCATGAATTGGCGCAACCGGACCTTAGCTTTCCTCGCGGTTGCCATAACGTTCACGGGCTTTCTGCAACATATAAAAAGTGATGCGCTTGACCTCGGCCTGGCTTTCGGCAATATGAGCCCGAATCATTGTCTGCGCCTGTCCGGCCTGGTTGGAGAAGATCGCATCGAGAATTTCCGCGTGTTCCCGATAGGTCGCATCGATGCGCAGCGGCTTGGTAAAGTCGAGCCGCCGGATGATGCGTATCCGCTCAGTCACATCCTGGTGGATCCGCACCATTTCGTCGTTGCCGACCGCCGCGACGATCTGGGTATGGAAGGCCTCGTCGAGCGACGCCACCGCGCCGGGGTCGATCAGGTAGTGTTCGGCCGGCACACACCAGATCTCGCGCAACGGATCCAGCCTGGAAGTCGCATCCAGCTCCACCAGCCGCGCAATGGCGGTGGTTTCCATCATCACGCGGACTTCATATAAATCTTCAAAGTACTTGAAATCGAAAGCATGCACCTGCCAACCGCTACGGAAATGGACGTCGACATAACCTTCGCGCTGCAGCCAGAACAAGGCCTGGCGCACAGGAGTCCGGCTCACTTGCATGCGCGCCGCAATCTCGCCCTCACTGAATTTGTCGCCCGGCAGCAGCCGAAAATCGAAGATATCGGCCTTTAACCGGGTATAAATTTGCGCCGCCAGGTTATTTCCGCTTTTCCCCGAAGCAGCCGGCGTTTTAATTTCGGACATAGGGTGTTCCAGATGAGGTGCCACGGTTTTACAGCAAGGCCCGGCTTCTTGCCCGGACCGCGGCTTATTCAATTGAGGCCAGCGGGTCTCCGGCATGGATCATCATGCCGGCCTCGCAGTGCAGTGCGGTCACCACGCCATCGTGCGGCGCGGCGATATGAAATTCCATTTTCATCGCTTCCAGTATCAGCAGCGGATCTCCCGCGCTGACCTGGGTGCCGGGACGGGCGATCAGCTTCCAGACATTGCCGCTGATATCGGCCGTGACCAAAGAGCCCGGCAGTTTAGCTATTTCCAGCGTGTCGCGGACAGGTTCCGGCGTGGTGGCAAAGGGCGTATCGGTATGGGCCCAATAATCAACCTCGGCCGCGACCGAGCGTTTCTGTTGCGCGCGGAAGATCGCCAGTTCGGGTTCGATGCGCGCCAGGAAAGCGTTGTACTCGGCCAGATCGAAGATTTCCTCTTCGATCCGCACCTCGCAGCGGCCGGCTCGAAAATCGCAGCGCAAGCGATCCAACTCGCTTTCGCTGACGGGATAAAACCGTACTTGATCGAAGAACCGCAGCAGCCAGGGTTTGCCGTCGACAAACAGGCGATTCTTGAGAAACTTGTTCCAGATCGGCAAAGTCCGGCCGACCAATTGATAGCCGCCCGGCGAATCCATGCCGTAGATACACATATATACGCCGCCGATACCTACCGTACCCTCCGCGGTGTAAGTGCGCGCCGGATTATATTTGGTCGTCTGCATTCGATGCCGCGGATCGACCGGCACGGCGCACGGTGCACCGAGATACACATCGCCCAAACCGAGCACCATGTAACTGGCCTGATAGAGGATCTCGCGCACCGCTTCGGGCGATGCCAGCCCGTTGATGCGCCGCATAAACTCGGTATTACTTGGCAGCCAGGGCGCCGTATCGCGCACCGACTGGCGATAACGCGCCACCGCATCGAGCGTGGCGGAATCCTCATAAGCCATCGGCAAATAAAGTACCCGGCTGGGCACCTTCATCCGGCCGATGTCTTTCAGCCCGGCATCCGCGGCGGTGAGCGCCGCAACCAGGCGGTACTGATCAATCGCGCGGCTGTCATAATGCACCTGCAACGAGCGCACCCCCGGCGACAATTCCAGCACGCCGGCAATGGGCGCGCGCTGCAATGCCTGCATCAGGGCGTGAATCCGAAAACGCAGATTCAGGTCCACCACATTCTCGCCATACTCAAGCAAAATATATTTGTCGCCGGCTTGGCGCAAGACGGTCTTGGGATGTTCGAATCCGGCGGCCGCCTGATACAAAATCGGCGAACCACGTGCGGTGGAAAATTCAGGCGCGTTCAGCCGCGTTGCATCCCAGCTCGAAATAAACGCATCCTGACTGGACTCAAGCGCCAGCGCCGCCGCAAAAGACATTTCGCGAAAGCGCAAGGTGTCCCCCGGTTTCATCTGTCCCACTTTCCACAATTCGGCACGGGCGATGGTTACCGGACAGACAAAGCCGCCCAGGCTCGGACCATCGCGTGTCAGTATCACCGGCATATCGCCCGTGAAATTGATGCTGCCGATGGCATACTCACAATCATGGATATTCGACGGATGCAAGCCGGCTTCGCCACCATCGGCCCGGGTCCATTGCGGCTTGGGGCCGTTCAGGCGAATCCCCAGGCGGTTCGAGTTGTAATGCACTTCCCAGGTACTGGCAAAGAAATTCTCTATGGATTCCTCAGTAAAAAAATCCGTGGCGCCATGCGGCCCGTACAAGACGCCGATTTCCCAGGTTTTTCCGTAACGCGGCACCAATGCCGCGGGTAACGGCGCAGGCTCAAGAAAGTGTGCCGCGGCAAGTCCGGTGGCGCAGGGTGGCGCGGCAAGCGGCAAAATATCGCCTGCGCGCAGCGTGCGCCCGGCGTGGCCGCCGAATTGGCCCAGCACAAAGGTCGCGCGGCTGCCCAGGTAGAGCGGAACATCAACCCCGTAACGTATCGCCAGATAAGTACGGCAACCGCTGCCGGCTTTACCCATGTGCAAAACCTGCCCGGCTTTGACAGCAAGGGGAGTCCAACCGGCCAGCGGCACGCCGTCGAGATCGGCATCGGTGGGCGCACCGCTGAGTGCCACGATAGCATCGCAATGAAACCGCAGTGTCGGCCCCAGCACGGTGGCTTCGAGACCTGCGGCCTGCGGCGGATTGCCGACGATGCGGTTGGCCAGGCGAAAAGCCCAGTCGTCCATCGGACCCGACGGCGGCACACCGATGTCCCAGTAACCCACCCGCCCCGGATAATCTTGTACGGTGGTATAGGTGCCGCCGTCCAGTACTTCAACCACCGTGGGACGATAAACAAAGGTATCCAGATAACGGGTGGACACCTGGGCGGCACGAAAGCCATCGCTGGCGATCACTTGCCGCACATAATCAAGATTGGTGACGATCCCGCAGAGCCGCGTTGCATCCAGTGCTCGCGTCATCGCGGCCAGCGCATCGGCGCGATCTGTACCGTGCACAATCAGTTTTGCCAGTAGAGGATCGTAATGCGCCGAGACCTCGGTGCCGGTTTCGATCCATCCGTCGACCCGGACATCCGGCGGAAAACTGACTTCGGTCAAGATGCCCGGGCTCGGCGAAAAATTGCGCAAGGCATTCTCGGCATAGATCCGCACTTCGAGCGCCACCCCTTGCGGTATCACGGCCTGCGACAGATCCGGCGCGGTCCCGTTGGCGGTGAGAAGCATCCACTCGACCAGGTCGATGCCGGTCACGCTCTCGGTAATGGCATGTTCGACTTGCAGCCGCGTGTTGACCTCCAAAAAATAGAAAGCCTGCTGCACGGGGTCGTAAATAAATTCGACCGTGCCGGCGCAACGATACAAAACTGAACGGCCCAAGCCAACGGCGGCGGCCCACAACTGTTGCCTGACGGTCTCGGGCAGATGCGGCGCGGGGGTTTCCTCGACCACTTTCTGGTTACGCCGCTGCAACGAGCAGTCACGTTCGCCCAGCGCGACAACCTGGCCCAAACCATCGCCAAAGATCTGCACTTCGATATGCCGTGCCTGGTCGATAAAACGCTCGACAAAGACTCCCGCATGCGCAAAAAACGACTGCCCCAAACGCCGCACCGAATCGAATGCGGCGCTCAACTCGGCCGCGTCGTTGCAACGAGTCAAGCCGATACCTCCGCCACCCGCGGTGCTTTTAAGCATTACCGGATAGCCTATCCGCGCGGCCGCCTGATGCGCCGCCGCCGCGTCGGCCAACAGACCGGAGCCCGGCGTGAGCGGCACCCCGGCAAGCGCCGCGAGTTCACGCGCCGCATGCTTCAAGCCGAACTGCGCCATCTGTTGCGGAGTCGGGCCGACAAAGACAATACCTTCAGCCTCGCACTGCGCCGCAAACTCGGCATTCTCGGACAAAAAACCGTAACCCGGAATAATTGCCTGGGCCCCACTCTGTTTGGCAGCGGCCAGGATCAAATCGGCGCGCAAATAACTCTGCGCCGCCGTATGACCGCCCAGCGGGAGCGCGACATCGGCCATGCGCACATGCAGGCTGTCGCGGTCGGCGTCGGAATACACCGCCACACAGCGGATCTTCATGCGCTTGAGCGTACGCGCGATACGGCAGGCAATCTCACCGCGATTGGCAATCAATACAGTATCGAACATAAGCCGTGCGGAATCAGACATGGGACACCACGGTTGCGTCGCTGGGCCGGCCCAGATAGCTGGCCCACCCGCCAAACTCGGTGATATCGCGTGCACCCTGCAAAGCGCAGGGTTCGCAAATAAAACCTTTGACCTCGCTGCCGTCGGCGAGCATCACCGTACCGATACCCAGCGGTGCTGGCACACCCGCCACAAAAGTCCCGAAGGTGGCGCTGGGAATATCCCACAGTTCAAGGCGAATCGCGGCACCGCTCCCGGCGCGCGCCAGACCGGGCTTCGGCGGCTGGGTATGAGCCAAAGCATACAGCCGGTAGTTGGAGGCGGTCGCCGCGCTCGCGACAAAACGCGCACCGCGCGAGGTCAGTTCATGATTCAGCGGCATGCCGCGCAGATGGGCACCGACCACCGCCAGACGTATCATCTCCCCGGCGCTCTGAGCCGGTATCTGGTCCGCTTCCGGCTGGCTCGGCGCGATGCCGGATGCGGGACGCAACGGCAAACCGGTGGCGCCCCGGGTCAGACCCGTGACTTGATGCCAGTGCGCGGCAAAAGCCGCCAAGCCGCGCTCTTGCCAGGCATTACCGATCAAGGTGATGCCAAAGGGCAAACCGTCTTCACGCAAGCACGCCGGCACCGCCACCGCGCTCCAGTCGAGCAGGTTGACGAAGTTGGTATAAATGCCGAGATTGCTGTTTAGACGTACCGGGTCGGCCTGCACCTCGGCGATACGATAGTGGGTCGGCGCAGTCGGCACCAGCAAGGCGTCAAATTGCGCCAACACCGCATCGGCGCGACGCTTGAGGCCGGCCAGCCGATACAAACCGTCAAAGGCATCGGCAGCGGAGAAGGTCTTGGCCTTGAAGATGATCTCCCTCACCACCGGATCGATCTCGACCTCGTGCGCTGCGGCAAAACCACGAATCGCGGCATAACGCTCCGCCACCCACGCCCCGTCATAAAGCAAGGCGGAGACCTCGTCAAACACCGAAAAATCCACCGGTACGCAGCTCGCACCCAGGGCTTCCAGGGTCTGGACCGCCGCCTGGAAGGCTTGTGCTGCAAGTACGTCGCCGAAAAACTCCGGCTGGGCCGGAATCCCGAAACGCGGTGACGCGGGCAAGCGCCAATTGCCGGCGCCTTGCGGTATTTCGCGCGACAGGCCGTCCTCCGGATCGAGCACCGCCGCAACATCGTAGACCCGCAGCGCGTCGTCAATGCTGGTGGCAAACACGGTAACGCAGTCCAGGGTGCGGCAAGCCGGCACCACGCCGGTATTGCTGAAAGCGCCCCGGGTCGGTTTGATGCCGACGATATTGTTGAGCCCGGCCGGAACCCGGCCCGAGCCGGCAGTATCGGTGCCCAGGGCAAACGGCACGATGCCGCGCGCGACCAGCGCCGCCGAGCCGGCACTGGAGCCGCCCGAGATATAGGCGGGATCGAAAGCATTGCCGGTCACGCCGTAGGGCGAGCGCACCCCAACCAGGCCGGTGGCAAATTGATCGAGATTAGTCTTGCCGAGCACAATCGCCCCGGCATCGGTCAAGCGCCGCACCACGGTGGCGTCGCCGGCCGGTAGATAAGCAAAAGCCGGGCACGCCGCGGTGGTGGTCAAACCGCGAACATCGATATTGTCCTTCACGGCAAACGGGATGCCGTAGAGCGGCAAACGCGACAAGTCGCCCCCGGCGGCATCCAGCCTGGCTTGCAAGCCGACCAAGCGGAGCTCAAGTTCGGCGGGTGCAATGATGGAGATCCAGGCCGGATCGGATCGATCCAGCCCGGATCTCAGTTCGCCCAATAATTTCCCGGGGGTATGACCCGTCTGGTAGGCTCGCTGCCAATCGAAAATTGACCATCCCAGCATCTGGTATTTCCTCTTGTGTACAAGTTTCCAAAACCGCAAGAGTCGTGCCACTTATGCCGGAAGCATGCCAGGCCTGGTTTGGCGCATACATGAGAGCGGTTTGCCGCGGCTGTGCAAGCGGTTACGGCGCACCAGCCTGACGCGATATGCGCTCTATTTGGGCGTCGATGCCATGATGATGTGCGGCGCGGCGCGGGGTCGCACCGGGAGCAGCCAGGCTTGTCGAGCCGCTTGGCCGCGCGCCCTCCTCCGCTCAGCCGGCCTCGACCGGGCTGGGCGCGTCATGCCAGGCGCGGATAAAGTCGAGCACGGCACCGGCGCCGATCGGCTTGGAGAACAGATAACCTTGTACGCACTGGCACCCCTTGTCGCGCAGGAATTCAAGCTGGGCGGAGGTTTCGACGCCCTCCGCGATCAAGGTCATACTCAAATTACCGGCAATCGAGATAATGCTGCTCGCAATCGCTACGTCGAAGGCGTTGTCGGGCAGGCCGGCCACAAAAGACTGGTCGATTTTGATCACATCGATGGCAAAAAACTTCAGGTAGTTCAGCGAAGAATATCCGGTGCCGAAATCGTCGATGGAAATCCGCACCCCCAGATTCTTCAGCGCCAGCACCTCTTCGGCCGCGTGTTGCCGAGCCAGGATGCGTTCGGTCAGCTCCAGCTCCAGCGTGTGCGGCGGCAACTGATAACGCTCCAGGGCGGTCTTGATTTCGTCGACCAGATCGGCGCCGCGCATCTGATTGGCGGCAATATTGATCGCCATCACCAAGTCGGGATAACCTTGCGAACTCCACATCGCAGCCTGCTGGCAGGCGGTGCGGATGACCCAGGTGCCGATCGGCACGATCAGGCCCGACGCTTCAGCCAAGGGAACAAACTCGTTCGGACCGATTTCGCCCAAGGTCGGGTGACGCCAGCGTAACAAGGCCTCAACCCCGATCACCCGCTGGCTCACGATATTCACCTGCGGCTGGAACACCAGGTAAAGCTCGCCGCTGCTCAAGGCGCGCGCCAGGTCGCCCAACAAAATGGTGTGGCGCGATGAATGCTGCAAGGTCTGCGAGCGGGCAAACCGATAGCGGTGCCGGCCGGACTCCTTGGCCGCTAACATGGCCTGGTCGGCCTCCCGGATCAAGTCGTCGGCACTCTTGCCGTCTTGCGGATACAAGGCAATCCCGATGCTGGCGCTCACCACGTGGTCGTACAGAATCGGCAGGATCGGCTCGTCGAGCGACTCGATCAAGCGATCCGTCAGGGTCCCCACCGCTTCGAGCGTTTTCACCGACGACACCACAATCACAAATTCATCGGCACCGACCCGCGCGAAAAAATCCGAGTCCCGCGCGGTCACGCTGAAACGGCGTGTCACTTCAACCAGCACCGCGTCGCCCACACGGTGCCCGAAACGCTCGTTCACCGTCTTGAAGCCGTCGAGATCGATATATAAGACGGCCGCAATCCCGCCTTCGAGCCGCGCTTGCGAAATGCGATATTCGATCCAGTCGCGCAGCAATTCCCGGCTCGGCAACTGGGTCAAGGGATCGAGATTGGCCTGTTGTTTGAGACGCTGGGTCAGCATCTTCTTCTCGGTCAATTGCTTGCGAATCAATAGATAGATCAGCGCCAGCAAGAGCGTGGTGCAGATCGCCAGTGCCGCCATGCTCTTTTGCGCGTGACTGGCACGCTGCACCAGCATGTGCTGCACCACAAATTCATCCTGTTCCTTGATGATCAGGATACGCACGATGCCGGCGTGAATTTCGGTATAGAAATTAATTGAGCCGCTGTCGGCCACCGCCCGCAAGGCTGCGGCAAAGCCTTCGGTGCGCTGCACGTCGATCGGGCGTTGCGACAGCAACAATTGCTGCTCAACATACCGATGCAGAAGCGGCAGTTCACCCGCCAAGGCGGTGTCGACCGACAAAATCGAATCCAGCACCGAAAAGTTGATCGCCAGATTGGTCAATGCATCCTGGTATTTGCGTAAATATTCAGGATCCTGCGTCATCAGGAAATCGCGTTGATAGTCTTCAATCAAAACCAAGCCGGTATCGATATTTTTGACCGTGTTGATTGCCTGTTCGATTTTGATCAGTTGGTCATTGCCGGCGAGATAAGCACGGGTATCGAGCAGGGATGAAATCGCAAAACCGGCCATAAACAGCAAACCGGCGAGAAAGCCAATCAATACCTTGTTTTCAACTCGTATCTGCTTGATACGCACGACCAGGCCGGGTAATTGAATCGGTAGGGTGATTCTCATGGCTGGTGTGTCGCTCCAAAACGTCAGGTTCGGATACCGCGCTTTTCACCTTTGCTTCTCATTTCGACTTCTTATTTCCGGCTTTTTTACTTCTATCGCATCTTTTACTTTTTTAAACCAAGTCAATTGATTATACGGAACGACGCGGGTTTTGCGTGCGGAGCATAATTAAGATAATTGAGGGCGGAACCTCGGTGGCACGGGTCAGCCCACCACGGGTGCCGGGTGTCAAACCGCGACCTCACCCGGTTGGTCGCGAGCCGGACTGAAGTCGGGCGCAACGGAACCCGCAGTCCGAGTCGCGGTCGTATACATACATGATTTCAAGCTGTGGAATCTGTCCTCCGCCTGTGCCATGTTCAAGGAATAGAACGTCATGAAACCTGTCCGCCTTGTTCTGCCGTTGCTGTTGCTCGCGCTGTGCGGCAGCCCCGCTCTGACCTATGCGTACGGCACGTCGGCTGCGGCGTCGACCGATACGGCGGCGGGCGGCGCATTCACCGCTCAGAATACCCAGGTTGCGGCATCATCTGGCTCGACCAAGCCGACCACCGCCGCTTCCACTCGCCCACGGCTGACAATCGGCGTGACCGACCCCGACACCAAACTGAATTTACCCTGGTTTGTCACCGACACCGTCAACGAGGTCAATACCCGGGCGCCGGCACGTGACTTTCTGCATCGCGTCGAGAATGATTTATAAGCAGCTTGGCCCCAAGCGGTATCGGAGTTTGTTTCCGAATACATCGAGCAAGAGTCGATTACCGCGCCGATTCCGTATCGGCTATTAAAATTAGCCCAGCACAATAAGAATTTTCTTATTTTATATCCCAATATAAATAATAAATTTATGCACTGCGCGGCATCGAATCATATCCCATTATAAAGAATGTGACTCATCAATATAAATATGCTAATTTTTCAAGCTGATAATTGATGAATTAAATCGACCTCATGCCTGTCTCCTGCACCTTTCAATTGAACAACAAAACAACCTCTTTCTTGCAATGCCCAGGCGTCGGGAATTTACTCGCTTTCTCGGGGACCGGCCCAGGCCGCGACAATCCAGCGGAAACGGCGGTGGCAAATGTGGGCCCGCTGCCCGCGGGTAGGTATTACATCGTGGATCGTCAATCGGGAGGGCGTTTAGGCACAATTCGAAATTTTTGGTATACACATGGATTTGGCACGACAGATCGAAGTCAATGGTTCATGCTTTGGCGCGAGAAAACAGGTGACGTTACGATGATCAACGGAATTCGACGCGGTGCATTTCGATTACATCCGATGGGCCCGTTAGGCTTAAGCGAAGGCTGCATAACGGTGGTCAATCCATATCAGTTCAGGAGGTTGGCCGATTACCTACGTAAGCGAGGTGCAACGATAAATGTTCCTGGCACCGGCCTTAAAGCATACGGTACGGTTCAGGTAAAATGAAGCAAATTTCACTCATCTTCTTTAATCTGGCGATATCGTTAATTGGCGGCTACTTGCTTAGTCAATATATCGCGAATCTACCTTATGAAATGCCTTGGTTCCTCGGATCAATTCGATTTGTTTTGCATGCTGTCGGGCATCGTGAATTAGACAACCCCGATGCTTTGGAAGCGCTCGGGATCATAGTCCTGGTGTTGGTTTCAGTCATATTCGTCGGCGCCGTCGTCTGGCTCTGCAACATAGGGGTACGACGTTATCTCTCGGCGCGTAGCGCAAACTCACACTAAAACACCGCACGCCCCTTGACCAGTCGCACATAAAAAAACCGCACTCCTTTCGCCACACCTTAAGCTGGCATGACAATGAGTGCGGTTTACACAAGTACTGCGCCGGGGTCGCGCATAAGGCATAACGCTAGCGCGGCACCCAACTCACCCTCGATCAAGCCGGCCGCCGTACCCCGCCGATCTGACCGCGATCATCGCGGTCGGTGCGAAACACCGATACCGCATCCTTCAGACGCCAGGCTTGCTCCTCCAGCGAACCCGCAGCCGCAGTCGCCTGCTCCACCAATGCCGCATTTTGCTGTGTGACTTCGTCCATCTGCGTCACAGCGATATTGACTTGGTCGATACCGGTGCTCTGCTCCGCCGAGGCGACGGCAATTTCATGCATGATCGCGCTGACCCGGGCGATGGCGGCGACGATCTCGCTCATGGTGGCACCCGAGCGGGTAACCAATTGCGCACCGGCCTCGACCCGGCCCGAGGAATCGCTGATCAAGGTTTTGATTTCCTTGGCGGCGCTTGCACTGCGTTGCGCCAACGAGCGTACCTCGCTGGCCACCACCGCAAAACCGCGGCCCTGCTCGCCGGCGCGGGCTGCTTCGACGGCGGCGTTCAGCGCCAGAATATTGGTCTGGAAAGCAATCCCTTCGATCACCCCGACAATATCGGCAATTTTGTGCGAATCGCCCACCATGTTTTGCATGGTGCCGACCACGTCCTGGGTGATCTGCCCGCCCTGTTCAGCCAGTTGCGAAGCACTGCGGGCCAGCGCGCTCGCCTCTTGCGCGTTTTCCGCGGTCTTTTTGACAGTGGTGGTCAACTCTTCCATGCTCGCGGCGGTTTCTTCCAGCGAGGCGGCTTGCTCTTCCGTACGCTGAGACAAATCGGTGTTGCCGACCGCGATCTCGCTGACGCCGGTATTGATCGACTCTGTCGCGTCGCGCAAGGTCGACACGGTAGTGCGCAAGCCGTCTTGCATATGTTTGAGGGCGGCACTCAATTGCCCCATCTCGTTGCTGCTTCGGACCACAATATGTTCGGTCAAATCGCCCTCGGCGATATGCTCAAAACTGACAATAGCCGCGTTGACCGGCACCACAATCGCGCGCACCAGCGCAATCCGCGCCAGCCACGACAGCACCAGTGCGCCCGCCACACCGGCCAGCACCAGGATCATGACAAAACGAAACCGTGCCTGAGCTTGTTCGAAACTTTGCTGTTCTTGGTCCAATTGCAATTTTTCCACCGCCAACATCGCTTTTTCATAGCTGCTGTATAACGCGGTCAGTTTATGCGCCTGAAATTGCTGGAAGCCGTCTTTATCCCCGGACTTGAGCAAGGCCATTGCCGGCATTACCCCGTCGCGCAAAAAGATATCGCGTTTGTCCTGCATATCCTGGCTCAAGCGGCGCTCTTCGTCGCTATTGCCCGCATGGCTGAGATAATCATTAAGCCGATCCGCGGATCCTTTCAGATATTGGTCCGAGCGCGCCAGCACCGCGGCCGCGCCGTCGGCGTCGTTCAGGTTGACCAGCGATTCATAGGTCGCCAGCGCCAGGCGCAGGCGCAGCAACTGGCTGGCGCTGCCTTCAAGATTGGCGACGGCCGGCGTATTGACGGTATACATTTCCTGTAGCGAGCGATTACCTGCGCTTAGCGACACCAAACCCGTCGCGGCGCCAATCACCAAAACCACGCCGAATAGCAGAATCATCAAACTTAAATAAGCTCGGATGGACAAATTTTTAAGCATAAGTGCTTGATCCCAGGTAAACGTGTCATTGCGACGCATACCTGACGCCGGATAGACGGGTATGGCTCAATGCTTTTATTTTTGAATTGGCTTTGTGCGCCGGCGCTAATTTCAATCACTCAACGCAATCGAGAAGCCGCCAGCGTAATACATGATGGGCCATGAGAGTAAGGAAATATGAGATATTCAGTTCGATCAAACCATGCCGCACCCAAATAATGGGATTTACAACAAAAACCACGTCGCGGCATTAATTTTTAAATATATGCTTACCTTCAGATTCGCCGCCCTCGCGAAGGCGGCGGGAATCTAAATGGGCATGGGCCTAAATCAAGTTAAACACCACCCGGCCGATCCCGGCGATTTCACCTACCACCTCGTCGGCACCGGGCGCAAAATAACAACCCGAATAAGAACCGGTGGTAACCACTTGCGCTGGTGCAATCGTTTGTCCCTGCGCAATCAGCTTGCGCACCAGCCAGATCAACAGGTGGCGCGGGTCGCCCACCGGATTGCCGCCGGCTCCGGCGAGGACGGTTTGCGCACCACAGCTAAAAATCATGTCGGGCGCGACAAAGTCGAAGTCCGGCGCGTAAGGCACGGCATCGCCGATAATCAAACCGCCGTTGTTCTGCAAATCGGCCAATTGGGCCAGCTTGGCGATCTGCGGCCATTTTGCATACCGGCTATCGACAATCTCAACCACCGCCATCATCTGTGCGACTTGCTCAAGGATTTCGGCATCGCTTGACTGGGCATGGTTAGCGTTGATTTCAGACTTGAAACGGAAGGCAATTTCCAGTTCCAGTCCGACCTTGGTGAACTGGCTGCAGACGATATCCTGGTGGTTGAGCCAAACCTTGGCGGCCGGGATCGGCGCATACGAAGGTCCGTCGAGCGGTGGCCCGACCTTATAAGCACCCGCGCCACCCAGCGCCGCAAGCGTCAATTGTTGTACCGCATAAGCCTCGGCTGCGCTTTTCGGCAAAATGGCGTCGTCCAGATTGTCCAGGGTGATGCGCGCTTGGCGCGCGGCCACCAGTTGTTGGGCAAGCAACATCGCTTCAGGAGTTTTTGACATCGATTTCAAGACCTCGCGTTATACGGAATCCGGGCGCATAGCCCGCGGCAGGCCAGAGTGCGGAAAATCCGCCCCGGCTCGCGGCAAGTGCTCGGACAGCTTGGAAAATGGCGGCGCTCGTGGCTGCTCGGATAAAAATTGAAACCGAACGCCTTAAAATCCGGTTCGAACCGGCAAGTTTGGTATTTTGCATCCAAAATGAGACAAACATGTAAAAATCCATAATGCTGGCTGAGCCGCCTGGAATCGACGAAAATACGCGTGTTACATTGATTCAGGGTGTTCGGCGTGAAGGCGCCGCACCTAAAACGCCGGGCATAAAGTCGTTCGACGCGACTACGCCCAGCGTATTGCATTTGATTTCCCACGAAATAGCCTCAGGCATTTGGAGTAAAGATGGAGCCCCGTCACTTAACTGCCGCGCCCCTGGCCGCCAAACTCGCGATGCCGGCTCAGTTCACCATTGAGCGGCCGGTCCTGCATGAAGCCGTCACCAATGCCGTGCGCAAAATGATCGTCGAGGGTGCCTTGCCGCCGGGTACCCGGCTCAACGAGCGCGACCTGTGTGCCTCGCTGGGGGTGTCGCGCACACCTTTGCGCGAAGCGCTCAAGGTGCTGGTCGCCGAAGGACTGGTCGAGCACCATCCCAACCGCGGCGCCGCCGTGGCGGTCTTGAACCGACAGGAAGTCAGCGATATGTTCGACCTGTTGGGCTGCCTGGAAGCCTATGCGGGCGAGCTGGCTTGTGCGCGCATCACCCCGGAGCAACTCACGCACATCGGTGCCTTGACCGATGAAATGGCGGACTGCCATCGGCGCGGCGACTTGCCCGAGTATTACGAACTCAACCGCAAGATCCACAACACAATCAATGAGATCGCCTGCAACAGCGCACTCAGCCAAACCTATATTGCCTTGAACCGGCGGGTTCAAGCCTTGCGTTTTCGTTCCAACCACGATCCCAAGAAATGGGAACATGCGATGCAAGACCATCGACAGATGATAAAAGCGCTTGAGGCGCGCGACGGGCAACAACTTGCCGCCGTGATGCGCAGCCACCTGATGGAAAAGAAAATCGCCGTACTGGCGATGCTGCTGACCCAGGCTTGAATGAGTCCGGCGTAGGGGCCCCGGCCTCCTATGCGCATCGGTTCGGCGCCCGTCGAACCATGCCGGCATCGCCATCGACTGCCCCCAAGTTGATCCAAGCCGGTCAGCCTGGGAGGCATCGGGCCGGCCACCGGCCACGCCGGTCCAAGCTTTCCTTATACGAATTTCCTTGATGCATTGCGCAGCCAGACTGCTAACATCAATATATTGAGATATCACGGTGTTTTGCTGCAGCGCAGCGTTAGCACAGCCCCTTGAGTACTCCCACCCTCACCTCTTAAACCGGCCGCGCCCGGTCACACGGTCCATGAAGCAAGCCACCGTCGCCGAATTATTGGCACTCGCATTAAAGCAGCCCGCGTTGGGAGAACGGATGAGCCTCGCCGCCAGCGGCGTGGCGCTGGCACATTTCAATGGCGCCGACTTCACCAGCGACTATCAGCCCATCTTCGATGTCGGGGTGGGCGGCGTGATTCAATCGCTGGCGGCATCACCGGACAGTGCGGACCGCTTTGGCGACGAGGTCGGCTTCGAAGCCACGTTGCGTTTGGTGGATAAGGAGGGATCGCCGAAAAGCCTGTTTGCGGCAGCGGCCGACGATGCGCAATTGGTCGGACTGGATCGTTTGGCACGGGCTCTGCATGCGATCAATTTTTTCGGCGCAGGCCGTTCCAGTTTGCTCTTTCTCAATGTGCACGAGCGGCTGCTGAAGAGCGTCAAATACGATCACGGCCGCCATTTTTCGGAAGTGCTGCTGTCGTTTGGGCTGAACCCGGCGCGCATCGTGATCGCCTTGCCGGAAGTTGCGGTCGCGCATCGCACCTTCGTCGGTTACCTGATCAAAAGCTATCAGAGCTTTGGCTTTAAAGTCGCGGGCAACCTGCCCAATGCGGGTCAAATCTTATCCGTGTCGGATATGGCACGGCTCGATTTTATCAAGATCGACACGGCGAATGCCTTGCGCGATTCGGTGGTCAAACCGCTGGTCGGTTATGCCAGCCGGCTGCGGATTCCGTTGATTTTCAAAAATGTCGACGATGCCGCCCAGTTCACCATGCTGCAGCAATATGATGTGCGCCTGGTGCAAGGCAAATTGTTTTCGCCACGTAAAGCGCTGGTCCTGTCGGCCCAGCCGAACTAAGGCCCAAGTCCGGCGCGGCTTGCCGATTGGTTCAAACTCATCCCACCAGCCCGCGGTAACCGGCCCAGCCGCGCCTGGGTCGCATCAGTGTCCGGCCACCAGCTTTGTCATGGGCAAAAAGTGCTCGCCGATGCGTACCACCGAACAATTCACAATCACGTTGAGCGACGCCACCACGACCTCGCCTGCCGCCTGCGCCTTCAGCACTTCGTCTTCCGAACGCAATTCGCGCGGCGTATGGCCTGCTTGCCAGGTCACGCCGAACACTTCCCAAAGGGGGCTGTATTCCGCCACATCGTCATCGTCGGCGCCGAGATTTCCCGGGGCTGTGGGCAAAACGCTGGGTTGCGCATAATTCAGGAATTTATAAATGCGGGCGATAGCCGAGTGCGGGTTGGGATGCGGCTGGTTCGCCGGCAATAGATTCGCCAGACGCGGCGCATAGTTGGCATTGCTGGCCAGCGCCATGGATTCATTCGATACGTCAGTGGTCACGTAGTCGGTAATTTTGCCTTCGTACCAGCCATGCACCAGCGGCAGTTCAATCCGGGTTTGCTGTGCCCGATCGTCGGTAGCGCCGGTCGATTTGGCGGAATCGACGGCGCAGCCGGATAAAACCAATGCCGTGACGGCCGCAGCCAAGCCGGCTAAAACGCGCCTGCGCCACACAGGTGCGGGGCGCCCGATGCTCGTATCCTTGCTCAACATACCTATCTCCTTGGTCGGCCGCCACTGGCGGCAGGTGAAATCGTGTACGGGCAGAGCGATGGTTTCGATCTGCGTAGCCAATGGTCGCGTCGACGCAGAAAACATCAGCTCCACCATACTAATCGCTAAGCGATACCCAACGCTTGCAGGATCGGCAACTGGACCTGAGCAAAGCGATAGGCTTGTGCGCTCAAGGCGGCAAGTTCGGGTACCGAAAGGTCGGTGGCATCGGCCAGGGCCGAGGCAGTCAGTGCGGCATGGGCAAATTGGGCCCACTGCGCGGGCTCAGCGCCGACTGACGAAGCGGGTTGCAGTCCGCCCGCCAAGCCGCCACTCAAACGCGCCAACAGAAACAATTGCGGCACACGCGGCACCCGGATCCCCGAACCCGAAACCGGGCTAACCAGAAACGGCACCTCGCTTTGCCGCAGCGCCCGCTCGCAGATCGCGGCATTCAGCCGGGCCGCAACCGGCCGCGCCGCGGCTATCGCGGCCTCCTCCTGGACATTCAGCAACACCCCTGTGCCGATCAATACCATCACCGCCTTGACGAGATGCGCCAGATCCATGCCGTGCTCCCGCACGCACGTTTCAATGTGCCGCAGGGTTTGCGGCAGGTAACCGGTCAGGGCGTCGAGAATCGGCTCATAGATTGCGGCGGGCAAGTTTGCCTCGCCCAGCGCCCCGGTGACGGTCAGCCGCACCGCAGCCCTGGGCAATGCCAGGATCACCCGCTGCGCGCGCCAAGCCGCGTGTTGCTCGCCCAGGCTAAGCCGGGTTCCATCCTTGATCCAATAGTCGCGGCGAAATGCCCGATTCACACAAAAATCGCGCGTGGTTTCGCGCAATACCAAATCAGGCATGCCCGCCACCAAAGCGGTTTGTTCCGGCGTGAGATTAAGCGCATCGAGATGATCGAGATAGTGGGCCGACGCGGCGTAGGTCAGACCGGCTTGCGCGAGCAAGGCCTCGACCTGGCCGAACGGCATGGGTTGCCAGTCGCGATTGAAATATTCATGGGCCAGATAAGCGGTACTTTCACCGGCTAAAGCATGCACCCGTTCGGCCAATTGCGGATTGGCCCGCGCATAACCCGGCCGGGCGGCAAACACCGTTGCGGCAAAAGCGACGGCCGCCGCAATGCGCGCCGCGACATCTTCTTCCGGCGCCACCGGGGCGCCGGCCGTCGACCTGGCTTCGGTCGCCACAGCATCCGTTGTTGCGGCATCGGTTGTTGCGGCATCGGTCGCGGGCCTGGCGCTGCCCTGAAAATGCCGATGCATCAATTCACGCACCGGCAGCATCGCGGTCCACCCCGGCTGAGCGTTATAGCTGAGATAGAGCACCCCGCCGCGCTTGAGCTTGCGGCGAATAAAATCAATGATGACGGCGCGGTTCTCCGGGGAAATCCAGCTCCAGATTCCATGCATGCCGATGTAATCGAAATCCGGCAGATCGTCGCGGGTACAAAATTCCGCAAAACGCTCGGCCGATAATTCAAGCCGCGAGGCAGCGCGCTCGGCCAATTGCCGGGCGAAATCGACCTGCACCAGATTAAAGTCGTTGCCATACCATTGCACGGCAGAACCAGCGGCATGAATATTCACGCTGACGCCGTGACCAAAACCCAACTCGCAAGCCGTGTGCACGTCGGGCAAAGCGAGTCCGGCATCCAGCAACGCGAGTTTCAGGCGCAGCGGATCAAGCTCATCGCAATAGCCGTAGGTATAAGCAATCTCATCCACATAACCCGCGCCCCACTCGCTCATATCGTCTCGACTCTTTTTGTCTCGATGCCGCTGCCACCGGCTGTCGTTTTAATCTGCGGCCGGTCGCATCATGGCCCCCCACGCACCGTCCAACTTGACCGTACGTCAACTCATGCAGCCCTGATTCATCTTGCGGTTTACCGTCGCGCTTTGATTTTCAGGCGGCGATCATCAGCGCATTGTTGTAGACTTATCGGCTCTGAGTATTACCTGAAATATCGGTTCATTACGATTTTTTTTGCGGCTGCGTTATCCAACTCAAATCCGTATCCAACTCAAATCCGTACGGCCTGACTTTATGCAACATCCAGTCATATCCAGTCACACCGAGCAATGCTAATTTGGAGTCATTCGATGATGGGAAAATTAAGCCGGAAAGTGGTCGTCTCCACCCTGGCAGTCATGAGTTTAACCGCATCTTTACTGGTAGATGCGCAAGCGTTGAACTATCCCGTGAGCAAAAAAACCGACCATACAGATACGTATTTCGGCACCGTCGTTCCCGACCCCTATCATTGGCTGGAAGACGGCAACTCGCCGGATACCCAGGCCTGGGTCACGGCACAAAACAAACTGACTTTCGATTATTTGGGCAAAATCCCTTATCGCGACAGTGTCTTCAAGCGAATTCAAGGCTTGGTCAATTACGCCAAATACAGTGCGCCGTTCAAGAAAAACGGCAAGGTCTATTTCTATAAAAACGACGGCTTGCAGAATCAGTCGGTGCTGTACGTGCAACAGGGCGACAACGGCACGCCTGAGGTCTTGCTCGACCCGAACACCTTCTCGCCTGACGGGACCATCCGGCTCGCCTCTTTCGAGTTAAGCCGCGACGGCCGCTACGCCGTCTACGCACGCACGGCAATTCCCGGTTCCGACTGGACCAATTTGTACGTGATGGATATGGCAACGCATACCACGCTGCCCGACGTGATTCACTGGGTAAAATTTTCCGCCGGTGCTTGGCACGGCGACGGCTTCTATTACAGCCGTTACCCCGAACCAGCCAAAGGCCAGGAACTGACGGCGCGCAACGAAAACCAGAAAATCTATTTCCACAAGATCGGCACCCCGGTCAGTGCCGACACGCTGGTCTATGAAGACCCGGCCCATCCCAAATTCGATGTTGACGTCACCACCACGGAAGACGAACGTTATGCCGCCTTGACCGTGCAGGATCCGACGACCAGGCGTGGCAACAGCCTGGCTGTGCGCGACGACAACCTGGGCGAAAAAACCTTCACCCCGGTGGTCAAGGATATTACGGAAAGCAGCTATAGCGTGATCGACAATGTCGGCGACCACTTGCTGATCGCCACCAATCACGACGCGCCGAATCAGAAAGTCATGGAGTACGATCCCAAAGCGCCGGCCGAAGCCGAGTGGAAAACCATTCTGCCGGAGCAGCCCGAACTGCTGGATTCGATCACCACGGCCGGTGGCCGGCTGTTTGCGACCTATCTGAAAGATGTCGCCGCGCATACCTATGTCTACGACCGCAGCGGCAAGCTGGAGAATGAAATTGCCTTGCCGGGTCCCGGCTCGGTCAGCGGTTTCGGCGGCGAGAAAGGCGATAAAGATGTGTTTTATGTCTTTACCACCATGAATTACCCGCCCACCATCTTTCACTACGACATCGCCACGCGCAAGACCAGCTTGTTCCGCGCGCCGGAAATTCCCGGGTTTGACGCCGACCAGTATGAAAGTAAGCAGGTCTTTTTCCACTCCAAGGACGGCACCCGCGTGCCGATGTTCCTGGTGTACAAGAAAGGCCTGAAGCTGGATGGCAACAACCCGACCATACTTTACGGCTACGGCGGCTTCAATATCACGCTCAACCCGACCTTTAGCGCGGCGCGTATTGCCTGGCTGGAGCAAGGCGGGGTGTATGCGATGGCCAATTTGCGCGGCGGCGGCGAATATGGCGAAAAATGGCATGAAGCCGGGATGCGCCTGAACAAGCAAAACGTGTTCGACGATTGTATCGCCGCGGCCCAATACCTGATCCAGGAAAAATATACCTCGCCGCAGCGCCTGGCTTTGCTCGGCGGCAGCAATGGCGGCCTGCTGGTCGGTGCCGTGATCAATCAGCGCCCGGATCTGTTCAAGGTCGCCGTGCCCGAGGTCGGCGTGATGGACATGCTGCGCTTCCAGAAATTCTCGGCGGGCTCGGATTGGATCTCGGACTACGGTTCCAGCGACAACGAAACTCAGTTCAAGTATCTGCTGGGCTATTCACCGCTGCATAACATCAAGGCGGGCGTGACCTATCCGGCAACGCTGGTGATCACCTCCGACCACGATGACCGTGTGGTCCCGGCACACTCGTTCAAATATACCGCCACCCGTCAGGAAAAGAGCAAGGGCGACGTACCGGTGCTGATCCGCATCGAAACCAACTCGGGCCATGGTTCGAGTAATTTGAGCAAGGCGCTACAGGAAACAGCCGATGTGTACTCCTTCATCTGGGACAATATGGGTTTTGTGCCCAAGTACTGAAACACCGGCAGACTGAAACAGCAAGCCTGGGTTAATTAAAACAGAGGCACGGGTGCGCCAGGTGCGCACCCGTTTGTTTTTCACCCAAACCACTTTACTCCTTCAATACCGCTGATGCATTCGACCGACCTGCAATGACACTTTCACGCTTGATAGGCACTTTTGTGCGCCGCCACTGGCGACCCTACCTGGCTTCGGCCGCCATGCTGATTGGCGTGGCCCTGTTGAAAGCCTGGGTGCCGCATGAAATCGGCGTCATCGTGGATGGCCTAACCAGCCATAAACTCAATCATACCGGGCTGCTGCTCGGACTGGGCGGGATCGCGCTGGCCGGTGCGGCCGTGTATTTCTTCCGGGTTGGCTGGCGCATGCAGTTATTTGCCGCGTCCTATCAATTGGGCGTCGAGTTGCGCACACGCTTTTATCAGCGCATGTGCCTGCAAGGGCCGAGTTTTTACCAACAGCAACGCACCGGCGACCTGATGGCGCTGGCCACCAACGATGTCGACGCGGTCGAGATGGCGGCCGGCGAAGCAATGCTGGCCGGTTTCGACGGCACCTTCACGCTGCTGATGGTGATCACCGTGATGACCGTGGTCATCGACTGGCGGCTGGCGCTCGCGGCGCTTACGCCGTTCCCTTTGCTGGCTTTTGCTTTCTGGAAAATCTCCAACAAGATCCATCGCGCCTCCAAAGAGTCGCTGGAAAGCTTCAGCACGCTCAACGATCATATCCAGGAAACCTTGAGCGGCGTGCGTACGGTGCGTACCCTGGGTCTGGAAGCTCGCTCTACCGCCCATTTTTCCACCCTGGCCGCGCGCGCTTGCGCCACCAGCTTGCGCGCCCAACGCTGGGAAGCGGCATTTGAACCGGCGGTCGGCCTGGCCTTGGTCTCGGCCACCGTGTTGACGCTCTCGGTCGGCGGTTACCTGGTGTGGCAACAGCAACTGACGATAGGCTCGCTCACGGCCTTCAGCATTTACCTGGGCGACCTGATCTGGCCGATGTTTGCGGCCGGCTGGGTGTTATCGCTGATCGAGCGCGGGCGCGCCGCCTGGGAGAGGCTATACCCGGTGTTGAATACGCCATTGAGCATCGATGACCACGGCAGCATCGACCTGTTGCCTGCGGCCGACCTCAGTTTTAATGCGGTGCAGTTCTGCTATCCCGGTCAATCCATCCCCGCGCTGGCAGGCGTGTCGTTCGCCTTGGCCGCGGGACAGACGTTGGGCGTGGTCGGCCCGACCGGTGCCGGCAAATCCAGTATCGTGCGCCTGTTATTGCGGCAGTATGCGGCGCAACATGGCGACACGCGCTGGGGCCAACACGACTTGAAGGACTACCAGTTGGAAGCCTTGCATGCCGCAATTGCCTGGGTGCCGCAAGAGCCTTTCCTGTTTTCGGCATCGCTGGCCGACAATATCGCCCTGGTCAAACCCGATGCCACCCGGGCGGAAATCGAAGAAGCGGCGCGGCTCGCCGCCATCCACGACGATATCCTGCGTTTCCCGCAAGGTTACGACACCCCGGTCGGCGAACGCGGCGTCACTTTGTCCGGCGGTCAGCGGCAGCGCATCGCCATCGCCCGTGCCCTGCTGGCCGATGCACCGTTATTGCTGCTCGACGACGCGCTGTCCGCGGTCGACACCCAAACCGAAACCGATATTCTGGGCCATTTGCGCGGCCACGCCGGCCGCCAGGAGTACGGTCTGCACAGTCAGCGCACGGTCCTGATCGTCAGCCACCGGCTCAGCGCCGTGATGGATGCCGACCGGATTCTGGTACTGAATCACGGCCGGGTCGCCGAAACCGGCACCCATGCCGAGCTGATCGAACGCAATGGCTGGTACGCCGGTCAATGGCGCTATCAACAACTGGAGGCCAGCCTTGACGCCCTCTAATACACTCAATCGCGCCAATGCCCGCCGTGCGGTGGCTCTGCTGCGCCGCACCGCGATTCCCGAACATCGCCACGTCTGGCTGGGCATGTTCTGGCTGATGGTTGCAGCCGGCCTCGAAGCGCTCGGCCCGTTTCTGGGCAAGCAGTTTATCGACCGCAATCTGCTGCCGCATGTACTCGATTGGCCGCAGATCATCGCCCTGCTGGGCGGTTGCCTGGCGGTAGGCTGGAGTGCCAGCGTGATTCGTTATCTGCAGCTCACCCGTTTGGCCGGCGTCGCCATGCGTTCCGTGCAACGCTTGCGCGAAGAGGTCTATAACCATGTGCTGCGCCTGCCCATGGCATTCTTCGACAAAGCCATCACCGGGCAATTGGTCAGTCGCGTCAGCAACGATACCGAACAGGTCAAAAATCTCTACGTGCAAGTGCTGTTCGTGATCCTGGACAGCATGATCGTGCTGACGGGCGCCTTGATTGCGATGGCTTGGCTGGACTGGCGGCTGATGCTGATTGTGCTGGTGCTGGCGCCGGCCAGCAGCATCGTGGTGTGGATCTATCAACGCTGGAGCGCCCCCGCCGTCAGTCTGTCGCGGCAAATGCGCAGCGACATCAACGCGCAGATGGCCGAATCCATTTCCGGCATGGCGGTGCTGCAAGCGAGCAATGCCGAAGTGCGGTTTAACCAGCGCTTTAGTCAGACCAACCAGCGCCAGTATGGGGCGCGCATGGTGCAGTTGCGCGCCGACGCCTGGCTGCTGCGCCCCATGCTGGATTTGTTCAATACCCTGTTGTTGATCAGCGTGATCTACGCTTTCAGCCGGCGTCCGATGAGTGCGCTGGAAGTCGGCATACTCTACGCATTCATCAGCTATATCAACCGCGTGGTCGAACCGCTGATGCAGATCACCCAGCAGTTCGGGCAATTGCAGCAATCGGTGGTGGCCGCCTCGCGCGTCGATATCCTGTTGCAGGAAGCACGCCCCAGCGCCAATGGCGGCCAGGTGCGGATTCAACACGGCGCGGTGGTTATCCGCGACTTGACCTTCGGTTATGCCGCGGAAAATCCGGTGATCCACGATTTGAGTTTGACCGTGCCCGCGGGTCAGTTTTTCGGCATCGTCGGTCATACCGGCAGCGGCAAGTCGACTTTATTGAGTTTATTGCTGCGCTTTTACAGCGCCCAGGCCGGCCGTATCGAAATCGACGGGATCCCCTTGGCGCATTTCAACGATGATGACTTCCGCACCGATGTAGGCCTGGTGCCGCAAGATCCATTTTTGCTGGCTGCCAGTGCCCGGGAAAATATCGCCATGGGCCGCACGCTCAGCGATGCGGAGATCGAAACCGCCGCGCGCGCCGCGCGCTGCCATGAGTTTATTGCAGCGCTCGAAAACGGTTACGAAACGCAACTTGGGGAAGGCGGCGCCCGGCTCTCGACCGGCCAGAAACAATTGGTGGCGATTGCCCGCGCCCTGGCCGGCAAACCGCGAATTTTATTTCTTGATGAAGCGACGGCCAATATCGATAGCGAGACCGAACAGATCGTGCAGCAATCGCTCTCTGCTTTACGCGGCAAGGTCACGCTGATCGCCATCGCGCATCGGCTTTCAACCATCCGCGATGCCGACCAGATCGTGGTGCTGAATCATGGGCGGGTGGCCGAAATGGGGCGGCACGAACAACTGATGGACCGGGCCAACGGCATTTACCAGCGCCTCTATCTGCTGCAGCAGTGGGGCAATGCCGACGACCCCGGCCTCGCCGGCAATCCCGATTTCCTTAACGCCGCCGGTGCCCAGGAGCCGATTTAAAGCGCCGCGCAGAGACTGAATACGAGCGGGCGGTGAGAGAGCTGAAGCATTCAGCCCTCTCACCGCTTAAGCGATCGAGTCGCCCAAGGAATTGAATCGCCTAATGGACTGCACCGCCGCAGCGCCTTCAACTTCCCATGCAAGGCCGGCGCTGCAGCTTGCCGTGAGTCAGCTTAATCCAGCTTCCAATCGTATTCCAGGCTGATCCACGTCGGGTCGGGCTTGCCGTCTTTCAGCACCGGCTTGAACTTACATTGCGCCAGTTTCAAGGTGGCTTTGTCCAGGTTTTTAAACCCGCTGCTTTTATCGATTCTTGAGTCGGTCACTTTACCGTCGACGCCGACCAACAGCGAGATGGTAGTCGCGCCCTGCTCTTCATTCGCCAGCGAAGCACGCGGGTAGTCCGGCCTGGGGCACGGCTCTTTGGGATCGAGACTGCTCAGGCTCATATCGTCAGCCATGGCATTGACACTGACGACCAGCGCCAACGCCGTCAGAGACTTGAATAGAAAATTAGAAACCGACATGAAACTCCCCGAAATATTTTCTTGAACACACAACTTGGGCGCCACGCTAACGTGATCTTGGTAAACACTACGATGCCGCTTGCCACTTGAAATCTGCCCTGCCTTCAACCTGCCCCTGCTTGAACCTCAACTCAGTCAAATTCGCTCAGCCCAAAATCAGGCGCGTATTTCAAATGAGGTTTCCTGGCGTGTGGGCCGCGCGTGAATCTCATCCATCTTGAAGATGCTGACCACATTCGCCACTTCCGCCGCTTGATCCTGCAAACTCTGTGCCGCCATCGCGGCCTGTTCGACCAAGGCGGTGTTCTGCTGCGTTACGTTGTCCATCTCGATGATGGCCTGATTGATCTGAGCGATGCCCGCGCTTTGATCCTGGCTGGCCGCTGTGATCTCGCTCATGATGTCGGTCACACGACGCACGCTGTCGACCACATCTTCCATGGTGCTGCCGGCTTGCTCGACCAGCTTGCTACCGGTCTCGACCCGCGCCACGGAGTCGTCGATCAGCACCTTGATTTCCTTGGCGGCAGCGGCACTGCGATGCGCCAGATTTCGTACTTCCGTCGCCACCACGGCAAAACCCCGTCCCTGCTCGCCCGCCCGCGCGGCTTCGACCGCCGCATTCAAAGCCAGGATGTTGGTCTGGAAAGCGATGGCATCGATCACGCCGATAATGTCGACGATCTTTCTCGCCGAAGCGTTAATCGAGCCCATGGTATCGACCACTTGCGACACCACCGCGCCCCCCTTGCGTGCCACTTCGGAAGCAGAAGCCGCCAGATGATTGGCCTGTAAAGCGTTATCGGCATTTTGTTTGACCGTCGCCGTCAATTGCTCCATCGACGAAGCGGTTTTTTCCAATGAGCTGGCTTGCTGCACCGTACGCGCGGACAAGTCGAGGTTGCCCTCGGCAATTCTGCCGGAGGCAACCGCGATGGTCTCCGTGCCGATTCGTACTTGCCCGACAATATTGACCAGACTGTCGCGCATGGCTTTCATCGCAACCAGCAAACTGGTTTTGTCACTCGGATCGATGCGGATGGTACCGGCCAAATCTCCGGCGGCAATCTGACTGGCGATTTTCGCGGCATAACCCGGTTCGCCGCCCAGTTGTTTCTGCAAGCTGCGGGTAATCACATAAGCCGCACAGATACCGGCCAGCAAAGCCAAGCCGCCCAGCGTCAACATTGACGTGCGCGCCACCGAAAATGCATCCTGCGCATCCGTCGCCGCCTTGGCGCTCAGGTCATCTTCCATCGTGCCCAGCTCATTGAGCGCATCCAGCCAGGCTTTTTGTACCGGGCGCACTTCCTTCACCATCACTTTGGTGGCGTCCTCCGGCTTGTTGGCGAGAAACAATTGTGTGGCTTTGCTGATCAGGGGCAAAGCAGTGGCTTCCTGATCCTTGATTTTCGCCAGCAGGGCTTTCTCTGCGTCGGAGATACCGGGCTGGTTCTCAAACATCGCAGACAACTTGGTTTCGGCCTCGCTATATTTTTGCGTCTGCTCATTGATCCTGTCGATCTCCGGCTGCATATCGCCGACATCGGTCAGCAACGACAAGTTACGCAACGTCACCGTGCGGTCGTTCACCAAGGCACGCATATCGATCACCAGCCGGGTCTCGACGTTATTCACATTCACCACGCGTTGCAGCCGGTCCTGAATCTGCGACATGCGGCTGATACCGACCAGCGTCACCGCAATCAATAACACCAGCACCAATACGAAACCAAGCCCTAGACTCGTGCCGACCTTCATCTTCTTACTGGTCATGTGATTGCTTCTCAGGTAAAGAATATTTTATCGAGCGGGATCAAACGGTTCGCCGTGGCCATGCTTCTCCTACACCCCGGTCCTGCCTGCCGCGTGCGAATGGTTCAGCCCATGGGCTATGCGCGCCGGTTATGGCAAAGGGATGCGGTAAAACGGAGGAGGACGGACGGGTAAGCCAAGCAGGTCGGCCGCATTCGCACGCAGTCGAGTGGAGACACCCGCGAAACGGGTGAGGGGAAATGTGATTTGCAGGTCTGGGGCGGGGTTACGCCGGATCCAGGCAAACGTTGTGGCCACTGCATTTACCGCAAGCGCACCACCGGGCTTTTGGCCCACCATCAAAACTTGCATCATGCCTGTCTGGTTATTCTTTAGCGATGACCGGGACGCCGCATGTCACGTTGCGAGTGTCATTTTTATCAGCTTGATTGCCGTCACCAATCTCATGGTAATGAGAATTTTTATGCAATCCAAACGTCAAGTGTCGCGTAGTGTTAAACAACAAAATATAAAATACAATATTTTTTTCCATCAATCCGCAGTGGGAAACGTCTAAAAAAAATGGTGGTGGTTTGTTCAGGTCAGATTTGCATCAGTTGGTCTGCCTGAGTTGGTCTGCCTGAGTCGGTCTGCCTGATCTAGAACTACCTTATCGATCACACGCTGCGGCCGTATCGTCAACGCTGCGCTCAGCGTTGCCACTTCGCCGGGCTCGGGTCCGGCTGGGCCGTCCGCGCGCCATGCAAAGCCAAACCACGCCAGATCGTCAATTCAATTAAGGTTTGTTAGCTGTGACCGGTCGACCGGCCTTGAGAGTTCTTGACGCCACCGCCCGCGCTGTGGCGCGACCATGTTCGGCCAGATCAAGCGCTTGCTGCGCCGCTTGATGGGCAGTTTCGTAGGTCGTGCCGGCGGCGGCAATCGCTGCCTGGATCACGGCGATAGCCGCTTGCGAGCCGATTGAACGCCGCATCTTGGAGGCACCGGCAAGTGCGTGTTGTTCGTCATCAAGCAGCGCTTGCAAGTTGGCGTCAACGACGAGTTGCAGCTTGCGCTGAGCCTCAAGAAATTTCATGAATTCAAGCGGTGTAATCGACTCACGTATCGCTTTCATCTGACTTAAATAATCTTCGATTGCCACCTCAGCGGGTATTCCGGGTTCGGTGTTTCCCTCTGCCGCTGCTTGAACATCGCCAGCTAATACGCCCCACCTGGACTGGGGTTCGTGGACCTCAAGCGGTGTTTCGCCAGGGCCGGCGAAGGCTGCCGCCGGAGGAAATTTTTGGCTTTGCGCATAAGCCCGCAATACCGCATTGATCCGCGTTTGGTAACGTTTCCCGGTACCGCGAAAAAAATCGAGCACGTCGGTATCCAGACGCAAGGTCACTTGCGTTTTGCTATCCGGCAGACCGGTGTTGGCGCTGCTCCAAAACGTGTCGTCCAGCTCCGGGACATCGGAATAATCGATTTCGGCAGCATCCAAGCGGGCGGCCTGTTCTGCCGAAAGACCTGCCGGAGAAAGACCGTTGCCCAAATGGCCAGCTTCAGCCGCCTTGAGCCGAAAACGTGTCGTACCGCTTTTTTTCGCCTTCATTTGCCTTCCTTGCTGAAATTATCCTGACCTCTACGCCGCGCAGCGCATACACCACGACCAACAGCCGCCCGTCGATGTCGCCCAGGACGACCCGCCGGGTTTCGCCGTAATCGTGCCGTTGGTCCGGCGCATCAAGACGCCAGGGATCAAGAAATACACGCGCAGCGTATTCGAAGGGAACATGGTGTTTGGCTAAATGACGAGCGGCCTTGGCATCGTCCCATACATAGTCCATTGTAGTTACATTCGTAGTTTTTTTACAATGTACCCCACCGTATATAAGACTGACAGTCAGCCAAACGGTATAAGTCGCCCTCTGGGGCCAGCTCCAACATCACCGTCAGCAGACTTTCCACCAATATCGTAGAATGACGATATTAGCTTCTTAATTTAACAATATTGATTTCGATCAACCCCGAAATAGACCACAAGCACAGCATATGGATTTCGACCTGATACACAAGGCGCTCGCCAACCCGGTGCGCCGCCAGATACTTGAATGGCTGAAAACGCCGCTTGAGTATTTCGGGCACCAGGAATATCCGCTGGACCTGGGGGTCTGCGCCGGTTTGATCAACCACCGGGCCGAACTTTCGCAATCCACCGTATCGGCCCATCTCGCGACCTTGCAGCGCGCCGAGCTGATTACGGCCAAACGCGTCGGTCAATGGATTTTCTTTAGCCGCAATGAAGCCACGATCAGTGCCTTTCTTGCACACGTAAACGGCACGCTGTAAGCACCGCCTTGAAGTCCGGCTGCAAGGCCTGACCCAATCATTTTTCACCAGCCCAATCCGGCTTTAAACTTTTTCGATTTTATCGGAGTCCCTATGACCACCCTGTTCAACCCCATCAAACTTGGCGACCTGACCCTGGCCAACCGCGTCATCATGGCGCCGCTGACACGCTCGCGCGCGACCGGTCCCGGCCGTGTGCCGAACGCGTTGATGGCCGAATATTATGCGCAACGCGCCAGCGCCGGCTTGATTCTCTCGGAAGCCACCGCCGTGAGCCCGCAGGGCGTCGGTTATGCAGATACCCCGGGCATCTGGTCCGACGAACAAGTGGCGGGCTGGAAGCACATTACGGAGGCCGTGCATGCGGCAGGCGGGCGGATTTTCCTCCAGCTTTGGCATGTCGGCCGCATTTCAGACCCGGCGTTCCTGAACGGCGACCTGCCGGTTGCACCCAGCGCTATCGCGGCACTTGGCCACGTCAGCCTGCTGCGTCCGGAGCGTGCTTTTGTCACCCCGCGCGCCCTGGATCTTGAAGAAATCCCAGGCATTGTCGCGGCCTTCCGCAAGGGTGCCGAAAATGCCAAGGCAGCCAATTTCGACGGCGTCGAAATTCACGGCGCCAACGGCTATCTGCTGGATCAATTCTTGCAAGACAGTACCAATCAGCGCACCGACATCTATGGCGGCTCAATCGAAAACCGTGCCCGCCTGATGCTCGAAATTACGGATGCCTGTATCGACGTATGGGGCGCATCGCGTGTCGGCATGCATCTGGCACCCGCTTGCGATATCCACACCATGGGCGACTCCGATCCACTGGCAACCTTCGGTTATGTCGCGCGCGAGCTCGGCAAGCGCGGCATTGCCTTTATCTGCGCCCGCGAAGGACAAAGCGAAAAGCGCCTCGGGCCGAAACTCAAACAGGCTTTTGGCGGCGTCTACATTGCCAACCAGCAATTGACCAAACCTATCGCCGAACAATTGATCAAGGACGGCGACGCCGACGCCGTGGCGTTTGGCCAGTTGTTTATCGCCAACCCCGATCTGCCGCGCCGCTTGCAACTCGATGCGCCGCTGAATCAACCGAAGTCGGAATCGTTCTATACCCCGACGCCGGAAGGTTATGTGGATTACCCGGCGCTGGCTTGAACGCAAGCGTTTTGCCATGACCTGATCGGTTGAGGCGCGGTTTTTGCGCCGCGGCCGGATTGATATGCCCTGCTCTGCACCTCCTTTGGGAGGCGGATGCGGGGCTTTTTTTTGTTGACCGAAGGCGGCCCGCGCGATTGACATGACACGATGCAGCGCCGCCGCCGGCGCTTACTTGGTGCCGTTCTTGCGTGAGCGCCGCCCAAGCCAAGCATATCGCCGGACGGCTCGCGGCTCAGGCGTCGTATAATGCGCATACCGTGCCAACACCGCATTTAGCCGTCAGTGCCGGGTTCGCCGTCACAAATGGCCGGGCCCGAGCCTCGCAGCGTCGTGCTCGGGGTGGTCCAAGCCCGGTTCCGGGTTGGCTGCCGCCGTAAAGCAGTAGCAATGGAAGGTGTCGTTAATAGTGCCAACAGTGCATCGCATTCAGCCGGTCGAGTTGCGTTCGGGTCCAATGAGCCCCACTCCCGCCGGGCCGCCCGTGCCAGGCGCTTGGCTGGATTGTGCGGATTGTGCCGTACCAAGTCGGGCCAGGCCGAGTCCGGTATGCGCTGTTGGATATGTTTGAATTTTTTACCCGCGGTTTTACCTCAAATACATGGCAACTATCCTCCAGCACATTCCATCCGGCCAAAAAGTCGGCATCGCTTTTTCCGGCGGCCTCGACACCAGTGCAGCCTTGCATTGGATGCGTGAAAAAGGGGCCATCCCCTACGCGTACACCGCCAACCTCGGCCAGCCCGACGAGCCGGACTACGACGAGATCCCCCGCCGCGCGATGCAGTATGGTGCTGAGAAGGCACGCCTGATCGATTGCCGCGCCCAACTGGTGGCCGAAGGCATCGCCGCACTGCAATGCGGCGCTTTCCACATTTCCACGGCTGGCGTCACCTACTTCAACACCACCCCCATCGGACGCGCCGTGACGGGCACCATGCTGGTGACCGCGATGAAGGAAGACGACGTCAATATCTGGGGCGACGGCAGCACCTTCAAGGGCAACGATATCGAGCGGTTTTACCGCTACGGCCTGCTCGCCAATCCCGACTTGAAGATCTACAAACCGTGGTTGGACCAGACCTTTATCGATGAACTCGGCGGCCGCGCCGAGATGTCGGAATATATGCGCCAGGCCGGCTTCGCCTACAAGATGAGCGCCGAAAAAGCCTACTCGACCGACTCCAATATGCTGGGCGCCACCCATGAGGCAAAAGATCTCGAACGCTTGAATTCCGGCATGAAGATCGTCGAGCCCATCATGGGCGTGGCGTTCTGGCGCGATGAGGTCGAAGTCAAGCGCGAAGAAGTCTCGGTGCGCTTCGAAGAAGGCCGCCCGGTCGCACTGAACGGCATCACCTTCAGCGACAGCGTGCAGTTGCTGCTGGAAGCCAATCGCATCGGCGGACGGCATGGCCTGGGCATGAGCGACCAGATCGAAAATCGTATCATTGAAGCCAAGAGCCGCGGCATCTATGAAGCGCCGGGTCTGGCCTTGCTCTTTATTGCCTACGAACGCCTGATCACCGGCATTCACAACGAAGACACCATCGAACAATACCGCGACAACGGCCGCCGCCTGGGCCGTTTCCTGTATCAAGGCCGCTGGTTCGATCCGCAAGCCATCATGCTGCGCGAAACCGCCCAGCGTTGGGTCGCGCGTGCCATTACCGGCGAAGTGACGATTGAATTGCGCCGCGGCAACGACTACTCGATCCTCAACACCGAGTCGGCGAACCTGACGTATCAGCCGGAACGCCTGACCATGGAAAAAGGCGAATCGACCTTCTCGCCGCAGGATCGCATCGGCCAATTGACCATGCGTAACCTGGACATTATCGACACTCGCGACAAGCTGATGACCTACGCCAAGGTCGGCCTGCTGTCACCGGCCGTCGGTAACGCCCTGCCGCACCTGAAGGACCACACGGGCGAATAAAGCCCTGCCGGATTTGGCGCACACCGGAAACCCGGCGCGCGCCAAATCGGCTTCAATCCGCTATCCGTCAAACCGGACCGATGCGGCCGGCAGCAGCGTGGCAAACGAACCTTCCAGCGTGCGGTTGTGATGGCCGACGATATCGACCGCTGGCAAACCGGGGTTGTCAAAGGTGGTATGCGCATCGGACACCAGCGTGATCTTGTAACCGCGCTCGAACGCGGCGCGCACTGTCGTATCGACGCAATACTCGGACTGCATGCCGCACACGATCAAATGCCGGATCCCGGCGGCCTCCAGTTGCGCCTCCAAATCGGTTTCCTGAAACGCATTGCAATACCGTTTTACCGACACCGTATCGCCAGGCAGCGGCGTTAAGGCAGGGTGATAGGCAAATCCCGGCGCATCCTGGGCCAGAACATCGCCCGGACCGCCGTCATGCTGCACAAAAAAGACCGGTTTTTGCTGCCGGCGGGCAGCGGCGATCAAACCGCGAATGCGCTCGACCACGGCCGCCCCATCGTGCGGCGGACTTTCCGGAAAAGCGAACATACCTTGCTGCACATCGATCACCATTAAGGCATCCATGCATCTCACCTGATTCGGTTAGCGGGTCTTGGCGGAATCGCGACCGAGGCTGCGGCAATGCAAGCAGCGCCGGTGCAGCCTAAATCATAGCCTGTGTCTCCAGTTGCTGCGCCAGATGATCGATCAAAACCCGCGCCTTGGGCGGCAAAAAACGATTCGGCGGATACAACAACCATGCGTTGCCGTAATACGCCGGGGCGGCAAATTCCCACTCGGGCAGCACCTGGATCAACTCGGGACCGCGGTTTTGCTCGCGCAGCGTAAAGTCCGGCACGCTGGCCACGCCCAGGTCCTGCTGCGCCGCCTCCAGGCGGGCCCCGGTATGGTTGGCCAGATAACGCCCGGAGACCGTCACGGTGGCGGTTTCGCCGGATCGCTTGAAGCGCCAGCGATTGTCTTCGGTAGTCTCGCCCAAATAGATACAGTCATGTCCGGCCAGATCGCGTGGGTGGTCCGGATAACCGCGCGCTTCCAGATAAACGCGTGAGGCGCACAAAATTTGCCGCACCGCCGTCAAGCGGCGTGCGGCCAGCCCTTTAGGCGGATCGTCGGTGATGCAGATCACCAGATCGACGGCTTGCTCCAGCGGATCGACAGGACGATCCGTCAACAACAATTGCACTTGGACTGCCGGGTAGCGGCGCAGGAAGTCCGGGATCAGCGGATGAATCACTGTTTTGGCAAATTCGGTCGGCGCGCTGATACGCACCAGTCCGTGCGGCGCCTCGACAAAACGCCCTGCCGCCGCCACCGCGCTGCCGGCGGCCAAGGTCATTTCGCGGCAGCGCTGATATACCTCCTGCCCGGATTCGCTGACGCGCAATTTTCGCGTGGAACGCTCCAGCAAGCGGGTGGCCAGGGCTTTTTCCAGGCGCGTGATGCTGCGGCTGACCGACGAGGGCGTGACCCCCAGTTGCGTCGCCGCGCCGGAAAAACTACCGGCGTCGACCACCCGGACAAAGACGGCCATATCCGGCAATAACGTTATCAGAGCCGCAGGGTTCATGGTGACAGGAGCCTTTTAATTCGTGCTTACAGCGCACAGATATTGTTCCAACTCATTGGATTATCGCGCCTACGTTAATAATTGAGAATACGCCATCGACCTATTTTTGAGCGGAGTTCTTTATGCAACAGTCGCAGCGTCTGGCGCGTCTCGCCGATTTGATGTTGTTATTGGTGGCGATGATATGGGGCAGCAGTTACGGCGTCGCAAAAGCCGCCTTGGTCTTTTATCCGGTCTGCGGTTTCCTTTTTTTACGCTTCGGCATTACCTTTTTGCTGCTGGCGCCCAAGCTGCGTCAGGCCAAGACGGCAGGCGTGCGCGGCGTCTTGCACGGCTTGTCATTGGGGGCGGTGCTGTTGGGGATTTTTTTCTGTGAAACCTTTGGCGTGACCTTGACCCGTGCCAGCAACGCGGCGTTCCTGATCAGCTTATGCGTGGTGCTGACGCCGTTTGCCGAGTGGCTCTTGCTGGCGCGCCGCCCGACCCGGATCGAGCTTGCCGCAGCCTCGCTGGCGTTGTTCGGCGCCTATTTGCTGAGTGTGGGCGGCGCGGGCACAACACCGTTAGGCGCGGGCGACGGCCTGATCTTGCTGGCCGCCTGCCTGCGAGCGCTGCTGGTTTGCCTGACCAAGCGTTTTACCCGCAGCACAGCCATGCCGGCGCTCACCCTCACCGCCTTGCAAGCCGGCGTGGTCGCCGTCGGCAGCCTGGCGGTGGGCTTGCTGATCCAGCCGGCGGCCTTGTTGCCCTTGCCGCATCAACCCAGTTTTTGGGGCTATCTGGCGTATATGGTGGTGTGTTGCACGGTGTTTGCTTTCTTCGCGCAAAACTATGGCATTCGCCACCGCAGCCCGACCCGGGTTGCGCTGCTGATGGGCAGCGAACCGGCCTTCGGTGCGGTATTCGCCGCACTGTGGTTGCATGAAAGCTTGACGCCGTTGGCATGGACCGGGGGCGCGTTGATGGTGTTGGCGGCGCTGTCGGTGGTGCTGCCCGTCAAAGTGCCGCAACTTGCGGTGAATAAGTTTGGCTAAATAAGTTTGGCTAAATGAGCTTGGCCAAATACATTTGCATAAACCAATACACATGACCCGGTTCAATTAAAACCCCGCGGCTTCGCGCAACGTGACAAAACGCAGACCCTGGGCCCGCGCCGCATCGATCACGCGCGGCAAGACGTCAAGCAACACCGGCCGACCCGCTTCGGTGAGGGCCGGATTGCCGTCGTGCAACAGCAAAATATCGCGCCCCGCCAAACCGTGCAGCAAACGCTTGGCGACCAGGTCCGGATTACCCTCGCGGGTATCGAAGCCGCGCCGGGTCCATGCCGCCAGACGCAAATCGAGCCGCTGCAAGACCGGTTCGAGCAACACATTACGCAAACCGGCCGGCGCACGAAAAAAAGCCGGCCGGACGCCGGTGATATCGGCCAGCGTATGCTGTGCCGCTTCGATTTCGCGCGCCAGGGAACGCATGCCCATCACGGAAAACGTATGCACATGCCGTTGACTATGGTTTTCCACCGCGTGGCCGCGCGCCGCCATCTCCCGGACCAGAGCCGGGTAGCGTTGTGCGCGGCCCCCGATACAAAAAAAAGTGACTCGCACAGCGCAGGCATCGAGCAAGTCGAGCACCCGCGGCGTCACGTCAGGATCAGGCCCATCGTCCAGCGTCAGGGCCAGGGCCTGCGCATTGGCTGCGGTGGCCGGCAGTTGGGTCCAATTCGGTCCCAGCAATGACGAACGCGGCCACAATCCGGCCGCGGTTACCACCGCATGGTTGAGCGCGGTGCCGGCCAGCCACCACGGCCAGGCAGCGGGCAGCGTCACACAGCCGGCCAAGGCCGCCGCATGCCAGACAGCCGAAGCTTTAAATGCCGGCGGGTAACCGGTCACGGGCCAGCGGCGCGGCAATGTCATATTAGGGGTCAAATTTATACCGGGGCAGCGCTTGGGTAAGATTGAGTATGAGTTTGAAGCTGACGCGACCGGCATCAGCGGGACCGCCGAGGCCCGACTAGCCGCCCGATAGCGCCGTGCAGGCGATAAATTATAAAGCGAAACCTCAGCCTGCCGCGCCACACCCCGGGGCTTAAATGAAAAACCTTGCAAACCTTGCAGTCGCGCTCCCATACTACTAAACAGTGTATTGCCGATGTCGCGACAATGTCCAAAAGCGCATGATCGACCAAGCTCCCCCAGCCATCCCGCATACCAAGCAAGACTCCATCATGCTCGGGGCGATCGCCTTCGTCATTTTTGTCTGCGTTTCTTTGCTGATTGTCGACGGTTGGCGCAGTTGGAATGCGCGCGAGTTCGAGTTGCAGGAGATGGCGGTCGAGACCTCCAATCTGGCGCAAGCCATGGCACAACACGCCAACGACACCTTCAAAGCGGCCGACTCGATGACCTATTCGCTGGTCGAGCGGATGGAAACCTACGGCACCAGCGCGCCCGAGTTGCAGCGGCTGCATCGTTATCTGGAAGCCAGTGTCGCGCAATCGCCGCAATTCAATGCCTTGGCCATCTATGACGCCAAGGGTGACTGGGTGGCAGATTCGCGTGAGGTTTTATTGCAGAATTTCAATAATGCCGATCGTGAGTATTTTGTCTTCCACCGGATCCACACCGATCGCGGGGCGCATATCGGCACCCCTGTCACCAGTCGGGCCACCGGCAGGTGGGTGATTCCGGTGTCGCGCCGAATCAACGATGCCCAGGGAAATTTCGCCGGCGTTGCATTGGTCACGGTTGAGATCGATTATTTCCGCCAGTTCTACCGTAAATTGGACATCGGTCGCAACGGCTCGCTGGTGCTGGCGCTCGATGACGGCACCATGTTGTTGCGCCGGCCGTTTAACGACGAACTCATCGGTTCGAGCATGCTCAATACCGACCTGTTCCAGGCGTTCAGGTCGGATGGCCGCATGGGCACGGTCTACACCACCTCGGCCGCAGACGACGTCAATCGCCTGAACAGCTATCGCGGCCTGGATGACTACCCGCTGTTTGTCTCGGCCGCGTTCTCCAAAAGTGAAATACTGGCCGACTGGTGGCACGACACCCTGCTGCATAGCTGTGGCGTAATTGCGCTGGTGATCATCCTGGGCTTGGCCGGCGCGCGGCTGGTCCGGCAAATCGATTTACGGGTCAAGACGGAACAGGAATTGGTGCGGGCCAGGGATGCATTGGAGACACTCAACCAGACGTTGGAGAAACTCGCGACGCAGGACGGCTTGACGGGGCTCGCCAATCGCCGCAAATTCGACTCCAGCCTGGCGGCGGAATTCAGCCGCGCGACGCGCGATGCCAGCACCCTGGCGCTGGTGATGATCGACGTTGATCTATTCAAGAAATACAACGACGTATACGGCCATCCCGCCGGGGACGCGTGCCTGCGCACCATCAGCCAGACCATCGCCGAACTGACCAAAAGCCGGCCCGACGACCTGGTCGCGCGCTACGGCGGTGAAGAACTCAGTATCTTGCTGCCCAATACCGATGTGGCAGGCGCTGTCGCCGTGGCGGAAAAAATCCGCCGCACCATCGAGCAACTGGAAATCAAACATTCAGGCCATCCGCAAGGCGTGGTGACCGTCAGCGCAGGGGTCGAAGCGCTGGTACCTCAGCCGCACATGAATACCGCCGCGCAATTGCTGGAAGCGGCGGACAAAGCACTTTACGCGGCCAAGTCCGCCGGCCGGAACCGGGTGTGTACCAACCTGGCAATTGCAGCACCCGGTGCGGTTGTCACCCCTGCGGCAATCATCCCGGCGATCTAAATAATTATTTGGCCGCGGGCGTCGAGCCGGCAACAGCGGCGTCAGGCTCCGCCAAAGCAGGGAAAAAAGCATCCCATACCGCACGCACACCGGTGGCCACCGACGCCTCGGCTGCAACGCTCTCGGTTTCGCCGCCTTGGGCCGGGTCCGAGACCAGGCCACGCCAATGCTCGAATGTCAGCACCGGTTTTTCGGTCCAACCCTGCTCGTCGAATTTTGCAAACGCGGTATCGCCGTTGCCGAGCTGGACTTCGTACCAGCCGTGGCGCTTGGGTGTACTTGTCGCCGCGTCGAACCAATCTGTTGTAGCGATTTCCATCGTGGACTCCTCCATGTTTGTGATTGGGCCCCGGGATACTGCATAGGGTTCCCTAATGGGTTGCCGCACAGTGACCTCGATACGGATTGCCGTACGTGCAAGCGCCAAGCCGGGGTCATACACAGTGTAAGCCGTTAGGTGAAAAAAAACCGATAGGCCAAAGACCTACCGGGCTAACGTTACTCATACCTTCTCGCGAAGTAACTTTAGAAAACCGAAACCCTACGCTCTGTTAGCCCGCGGGCTCGCGACGAGAAAAATCAATCGCGCGCCAGGATCATCAGTGCTTGTAAATTTGCATAACGCAGCAATTCCAGTTGCTGGCGCGAAACGCCGCCAAACGGCCGGTCGTTGTAAGAATTACCGGCCGAAAAACCATTTACGCTTGCTGCGTTACCGATGGAGCTGCTCCAAGCCGAAGGACCGAAGGCGCGATTGACGCTGCCGCTATGAGCTTGTGCTTTGATTTGGGTGTTGGACATGATTTCCTCTATCGTGGAGTAATGCCTTGGTACGAGCAAGACGTGTGCCAGGCCTCATTCAAATTTCAAGATTTGGCCCAGAATCCCTTTAAACACTGGGTTTCGGGGCTTGATGCAAGCGCTCTTGCGCGGCTGGTACAGGCGGTTCATCACGGCCGCAAACGACCTGCTCACGTTTTTTTTACACTGGTGTACCGCGTCCTTACTCTGCTTCACGCAGAGGAAAAAACCGGCCTTCACTTTGGCGCGACGAATTATCCGTGGGGAAATCGAGTAAAACAGGGTCGCGGCATAGTGCCATGCGGCCCACCGTCCCGACGGCCTGGGAACGATAGATGCTACGGACCCGGTTATATTCAAACCGCACCGATCCGCCGCATGGCACGCAAGCAGGCCGGCCGTGCGTCGGGTAGCAGCCGCGGGTTCAACCGCCGCCGCAACAGTGCCTTTAATCAGGAAGCTTATGTCCACGCTCTCACACCCGCCCGCAGCACCTGCGCTAGGCGCCGCTCACACGCGTTTCCATATTATTCTGACCTGCATCATCGCCGCGCTGGCCGGTTTGTTGTTCGGCCTCGACATCGGCGTGATCTCCGGCGCCCTGCCCTTTATCGCCCATCACTTCGGTATCGGCGACCAGATGCAGGAATGGGTGGTCAGCGCCATGATGGTGGGCGCGGCCTTTGGCGCACTCGGGTCGGGCTGGATGGCCAAACGCATCGGCCGCAAATATTCACTGATGATCGGCGCCTTTCTCTTTGTGCTCGCCTCCGCCGGATGCGCCTTCGCCTGGAGCCCGGCGGCTTTGATTGTCGGCCGCATCTGCCTCGGGCTCGCGGTCGGCGTCGCCTCGTTTACCGCGCCGCTCTATCTATCCGAAGTCGCTCCGCAATCCATGCGCGGCGCCATGATTTCACTGCACCAACTGATGGTGACGGTCGGGATTCTGGCGGCCTTCCTGTCGAACACCGCTTTTAGCGGCTCGGGCAACTGGCGCTGGATGCTGGGCGTGATCGCTTTTCCGGCCGCGGTGCTCCTGTTCAGCTTGTTGCTGGTGCCGGCCAGTCCGCGCTGGTTAATGAGCAAAGGGCGCGAAGATCAAGCGCGCAAGGTTCTGGAAAAACTGCGCAGCGACCCCGGCGCCATCGAAACCGAATTGCGTGAAATAAAACAACAGCTCCAGGTCAAGCAAGAAGGCTGGGGACTCTTCCGCCACAACCCGAACTTCCGCCGTTCCGTCTGGCTGGGCATGCTGTTACAGGTGATGCAGCAACTGACGGGAATTAATGTGGTGATGTATTACGCCCCCAGAATTTTCGGACTGGCCGGCTACGGCAGTCCCCATGATCAACTGTGGGGTACGGTGATTGTCGGCGCGGTGAATGTGACCGCCACCTTTATTGCGATCGGCCTGGTCGACCGCTGGGGTCGCAAACCGATTCTCTATCTCGGCTTTACCGTGATGGCGCTCGGCATGGGCATCCTCGGCGGCCTGCTGCAGATGGGCATCACCACCGCCGTGCAACAAATGGCCGCGGTCGCCATGCTGCTGATCTTTATCACCGGTTTCGCCATGTCGGCCGGCCCGATGATCTGGATCCTCTGCGCGGAAATCCAGCCGATCAAGGGACGCGACTTCGGCATCGCCGTATCGACCTTCACCAACTGGGTAGCCAACACCGTCGCCGGCGCCACCTTCCTGACCCTGCTCAATACTTTGGGCCACGCTCAGACCTTCTGGCTTTACGCGCTGTTGAACGCAACCTTCCTCGGCTTCACGCTGTGGTTTGTGCCCGAGACCAAACAGGTTTCGCTGGAACAGATCGAACGTAACCTGATGGCGGGCAAGCGGCTGCGGGAGCTGGGTCACTGAGTGGGACTATCAGTCATCAGTCAAGTGAATCGGCGAGGCCGTTGGCTCAGGCCAGATCAGGCCAGGTCGGATGGCCCTCGCCGCCTCGCGCTTCAGATTGGATCAGTGCCCGTCCGCTGCCCCTCCGGTCACACCGAAAGGCGGGCGAGTAAGCCAGATCACGCCGATCAGACAGACAAACAGAATGGAAATGCCCCAGAACACTTCACTGGTTGCCAGCATGGCACTTTGCGCTTGAATCACGTTTTGAATCTGGCCGTAAGCCATGTCGACCGAATTACCGAGCTGAGTCAGTTGCCCGACATAACTTTGGCTGGCGACGCCGTTAAGCGTAATATTTTCGTTCAAACGCACCGCGTGCATCTGGGTGCGGTGATCCCATACCGTGACCACGATCGCGGTGCCCATACTACCCGACAAGGTGCGGAAAAAATTGGACAGGCCGGACGCCGCAGCCATGCGGCCGGGATCAATCCCCGACAGGATAATCTGATTGATCGGCACAAAAAAACATGCCACGGCGATACCTTGTGCCAAACGCGGCAGGAACACCAGACTGAGCGAGGTATCCAGCGTGAAAGTCGAAAACCAATACGCGGTGACCGCAAACACGATGTAGGCAAAACTGGCCACCACACGCAGGTTGAGGCGTTGAATATTACGCCCGACTATGGGCGACAAAACCAAGGCCAGGATGCCCACCGGCGAGGTCGCCACACCCGCCCAGGTCGGCGTATAACCCATCACGGTCTGGAGCCAAAGCGGGAACAATACGTTCATGGCGAAAAAAGACATATACCCCAGCGCCATCGCTATCACGCCGAAGCGGAAGTTACGTGCCTTGAACAAGGACAAGTCGACGATAGGATGGTCGTCGGTCAATTCCCAGATCACCAGGAAAGTCAGCGCGACCACCGCCACCACGCACAGTGTCACGATCACGTTGGAATTGAACCAGTCGAGATCGTTACCGTTATCCAGCATCAATTGCAGACTGCCCACGCCCAGGATCATCAGCGCCAGTCCCCAGAGGTCAATCGGCAACTTGAGCGTCGCGGTATCGCGTTTGCCGACCAGCCTGTAGGTCACGATGGCGGAGAAGATACCGATAGGCGCATTGATATAGAAGATCCAGGGCCAGGATAAATTGTCGGTAATGTAGCCGCCCAGGAGCGGGCCGAAAATGGGCGCAACCACCACCGTCATAGCCCATAAGCCCATCGCCACGCCGCGTTTTTGCGGCGGATAATTCGACAGCAGCAAGGTTTGCGACAGCGGCACCATCGGCCCTGAAACCAAACCTTGGATAAAACGAAACGCCACCAGCATCGGCAGGCTGGTGGCAAAACCGCATAACGCCGAGGCCAGCGTAAACAACAGCACCGACCAGACAAAGGTGCGTACTTCGCCAAAACGCTTGGCAATCCAGCCCGTCAGCGGCACCACAATAGCCGCCGCCAAACCGTAGGATGAAATCACCCAGGTGCCCTTATTGGCACTGACAGCCAGATTGCCGGCAATGGTCGGCACCGCCACATTGGCAATCGAAGTGTCGAGCACTTCCATAAAAGTAGAAAACGCAACCGCGACGGTAAACAGCGCCAACATACCGGCAGGCAAAGGTGTGCGTGGCGCGCCGGCAGTGGAATTGGGCGTGCTCATTGGTCCGATCCCGCTTCGCGGGCGATGACGGCGTCGGCCCGCGTTTGTGCGGTCTGCAGCAAATTATCGAAGACGGTGGTGGCAAGCGCCGCATTCGGCAAGACCAAGGCGGTGTCGACTTTGCCGTCACGCTGATGAGTATCGATTTCCACATCGCTGGACAGACCGGCACGCAAAGGATGGGCTTGCAATTCGGCGGGGTCGAGCGCAATTCGCACCGGGATACGCTGCACCACCTTGATCCAGTTGCCGGTTGCGTTTTGCGGCGGCAACAACGAAAACGCCCCGCCGGAACCCGCTGAAATACTGGCCACCTTGCCGTGATACTCAACATGACTGCCGTAGATATCGGTGCTGACTCGCGCCGCCTGGCCGATGCGCAGGTTGCGCAATTGGGGTTCCTTGAAATTGGCATCGACCCACACGCCCTGTAGCGGTACCACGGCAAGCAGCGCATTACCGGGTGCCACGCGCTGACCGACCTGCACCGAGCGCCGCGCGATAAAACCGTCGACCGGCGCCGGGATGTCATTGCGCTGGGCCGCCAAATAAGCCTGCACGTAAGCCGCCCGGGCGCGCAGCACGCTGGGTTGCTGACGCAAGGTGGTGCCCTCGGTCGGGACTCGCGCCGAGGCCAATTGCGTAACGGCTAGCGTCACCGCATCCTGGGCGGCGGCTACCGTTTCCTTGGCATGCACCAGATCTTCCGCCGACAAGGCATCGCTGCCGGCCAATTGCACCCGGCGGTTCAAATCGTTTTGCGCGCGCAGCAAATCGGTTTTGCGCTGAGCCAGCACAGCATCGGCCTCGGCTACAGCGCGGAATTGTTGGCGGATTTGCCGCACGGTTTCACCCAGCCGGCCTTCGGCATCGGCCAGCGCCACCGCGGCATCCGCGCCGTCGAGGCGAACCAGGGTCTGCCCGGTTTTAACCGGTTGATTGTCGTCGGCACCCAGCGCGGTCACGGTGCCCTCGACTTGGGCGTTGACGTAGACCAGATTGGCGCCGACATACGCATCATCGGTCTCCTCATGATATTGACCATACACGGCATAGTAGATGCCATAAGCTAAACCGATGGCGACAAATACCGCCGCGGCAATACCGAGTTTCTTGAAGCGCGAGCCGTTGGCCGCGGGAGTTTGGGTTGGGGTATTCATGGTGTGTTCTCTGGGCGTCCGATGCGTTGACTGGTTGGCATCGGCTTATGGTTGAGCGGGTAGCGCGGCCGTGCGATAACCGCCGCCGAGTGCTTTGATCAGGTCGACTTGAGCCGACAAAGCCTGCGCATGACGGCTGATTTCCTGGTCTTGTAAACTCAGCACAGCGAGCTGATCTCGCTCCAATTCACGCCGGTCGGCGATGCCGGCTTCAAGACGGGCAACAGCGCTGTCGACATCGTGTTGACGAGCCTGGATCTGCTGTTGCAGTGGCTGGCGTTCGCGCTCGATACCGTCCAGTCGCACCAGGGCGTCGTTGACCTCGGATACCGCGGTTTGTACTGCTTGATGATATTGCGCCACGGCGAGCGCCACGTCGGCGCGGTTGCTGTTTAGCGTGGCGCGTAAGCGGCCGGCATCGAAGAGCGGCAAGCTGACGGCGGGAGTGACGCCCTGCTCGTGGCTGCTGGCATGCAGCAAGAGGCCCATGGTCAGGCTGTTCAAGCCGTCGAACGCACTGATGCTGAAATCGGGGTAAAAAGCCGCCCGGGCCGAATCCACGCTTTGCAGCGAAGCTTGTACCCGGTCTCGCGCGGCCGCGACATCGGGGCGTCTGGCAAGTAAATTCAAATGCAGGTCGGCCGGCGCCTCGTTGGAGACCGGCGGCAACATGGCAGATTCGAGCCTTGCCATATGGCCATTGCCACCCAGCAAAAACTGCAGTTGATACAAGGCTTGGTCGCGCTGCGTTTCAAGCTGAACCAGCGTTTGGCGTGGCGCGGCTGCATCCGCCGTGAGCGGATGCAGGTTGTCGCCGGCGGCAACCCCGGCCTTGACCCGGCGGGTTTCCAGTTGGACCAGCGCGGCACGTTCGGACTCGGTGGCTTGCAGCAAGGCAATATGTGCATTCACCGCCTGCCACTGGAAATAAGCCTGGGCCACGGCCGCCGACAGCGAAGACGCCGCGGCTTCGGCATCGGCTTGCGCGGCGGCATGCTGACCCAAGGCCGCCTGCAAAGCACTGCGATTGCGCCCCCAGAAATCGAAGTCGTAGCTGAAATCGAGTTCGAGTAAACCGCTGGTGTCGTAGTTGCCGGCCTGCGGCGGCGGATAAATATAATTACTCGAATAGAGCTGACGTGAAACCTGCGCATTGGCCGATAAGCTGGCGCCGCCATTGGCCTTGACCGTACCGGCAGCCGCGGCGGCCTGCTCAATCCGTGCTTGGGCTGCGGCCATGTCGGGCGAATCCCGCAACGCGCGCTCAATCAGCGCATCGAGCTGGGTGTCGTCGAACCGCCGCCACCAATCCTCAGCCGGCCATTGGGCCAGACCGGCCTTGGCGAAGTCGCCCGCTTGCGCTTGGCTCAATACGGGCGCGGCATCTTTGGCCGGCGGAAGCACGCAGCCGGCCAAGATCAGACTTGCCGCCCAGGCAATGATTTTGTTGCAATTCATATAATACAATCCACGATAATTCATTACGCAACTATTTAAACAAAAAAAAGCGCCGAACGTACGGCGCGGCAACCCAGGCGTGGCGTGACCAACTACCCTTCGAGCCTTTGATTCAGCCGGCTTAATAGCGTGACCAGCATGGCTTTCTCTTCTTCATCGAAGACACTCAGCATGGTTTGATTCTTCTCGCGCAGGGCAGGCACAACCCTTTTCAACAAGGCAACCCCCGCGTCGGTCAGCGACAGATCGACGCGACGGCGATCTTCCAGATTGGTGACGCGATGCATCAGATTTTTTTCAACCAATTCGTCGCAGATACGGGTCATATTGGCCCGCGTCTCGCCAGTGATCAGACATAGCTCCGACGGATTGGCGAGGTTCTCGGCCTTGCCGTACAACATATTCATGGCGAAATAGGACCCGGTGCTCAGACCAAACGGTGCGAGGTAGCGGTTCAGGGTATCCATCAGCAAACTGTGGCTTTGCCTGATCAGGATGCCGATCTTGACGTCGCCTAACGGGCCGCCGGCCGCCCGTTGGTGAGCACGGGTGACGATAGCTTCCGTTTCCGACTGACTAAGACGCTTTTTGGAATTCATTTGCAAATAGTACCATAATGAACTATAAATTATGCAACTATTGTCGCTTGCCGCGCTCCGCGCCCGAACCAAGGACAACCCTATTCACCACTGTATTACGCGCTGCCCTGAAGAAAATTCTTCGATCCCGCGCTTTCCTACAATATTTTGCGCGCCCGCTCGTTAACCAATATGCACCCTAGCATAAGCCTCTCACTCGCCGCCCCATTCAAGCAGAAGGTAAATCCATTATGTCCATTGCCAAGTCCGCAGCATCTGTATCGCAGCACAAAGCAGGATTTATAGAACGCGCTGTCACCAAATTTCTGATGCGCCAGGCGCAGGTAACGGCGGTGCAACACTTGTCCTCCAATTTTCGCTTGATCACCTTGGAAGGCGATGAGCTTAAACGGTGTTCCTGGGCGCCCGGCGACAAAATCCAGATCAAACTGGCTTCCGGCTTGATCACCCGCACCTATACGCCGATCAGTTGGGATAGCGAGAACGGCGTCGTACGGATTATTGCCTTGATACATGGCGATAGCGATACGCCGGGGTCGAAATGGGCGGCCAAAATCAAAACCGGCGACACCTTTGCCCTGGTCGGTCCGCGTTCATCGATTTCGCTGAACAGCTTGCAACGTCCCAGCTTTCTATTTGGCGACGAAACATCATTTGGCTTGGCGGTGGCGCTGCAAAGAACGCAGGATCAATTCGATCGCACATCGCTTTTATTCGAGGTGTCTTCGGTGGATGAAAGCACTGAAGTATTACGGCAACTGGGCGTACCGAATGCCACCCTGGTAGAACGGCTGGCTCAAGATGAGCACCTGGACCAGGCCGAGCGCCTGATGCATTCCATTACCGAGATCAACAAATGCAGTCATTTTGTTTTTTCCGGCAAGGCGACCTCGATCCAGCATTTAAAGTGGTCGCTCAAAACCCGTGGCACCGGCGCCCCCACCTTGCAGGTCAAAGCGTATTGGGCGCCAGGCAAAAAAGGACTCGATTAAGCCGACGTCGCGCATAATCAATGCAAGGCGGCGCTCACACCCAGCAGGCGGTCGATATATTCAAAGAAAACACAATACACAATAATAGGCAGCGGCAAACCCAACACCGTGCCCAGCACATATTTTCTAAAACTGACGCCCGACATCGCCAGCACGTAATTGAGTGCCGGCGCGGTCTGGCAAATCAGGCGCAATAGCAGCACACTGCTGACGGGATGAGTGTCGAGCCGGGTCAGGATTCGCTGCGCAAAACGATTCTTCAATTGGCGTAAAGCCGCGCCACCCAGCAGACGAATCGTCACAAAGGTGAAAATGCACGAAACCAAGGCCGCGCCATAAGTCAGTACCGCGCCCCAGCCTTGTCCAAGCGCCAATACCGCCGCCGCAAGAAACACCCAACCTGGCACCTGTACCAGATTGCCCAGGGCAAACAACACGATAAACAGTACGACACCCCGCACCCGGTTTGCCAGAATCAAATCGCGCAATGCCGACAAACTGAAATGCGTTTTCAGTCCCGAGAGATGAAACAGCAGCAGCAGTAGCACCAGAATCAGCACCACGGCGCAGAGCCGTTTATAGCGGTGAAAATATGGCGAGAAGGTGTTCGGTATAGAAATGGACAAGGGTCCGGCTCCTGAATCAAGGACGCGCCGCTCAACCGGGCGGCTAACCGACACTATAAGCGATGGGGCGGTGCGATGGGCAAGCCCCAACATTGGAGACCTGCCACTATATGCGGATGCCGCCAGCGATAGTGAATATCACGCGGTCGTGTTTATTCCTATCGCAAACCTTCGTTACAGCACGATTAATAGAAGGCCGGTGGCGATGATATAACTGGATTCACCTCATATTCCAGCAAGCGTATGGCGCGGCAAACTGATAGTAAAAACGCAACCCGTTCCCGGCACATCTCGCGCACTGAGCACACCATCATTTAATTCCACGCTGCGCCGCGCAATTGAAAGCCCTAGCCCCAGCCCGGTTTTATCGTCACCGCTCTGGGTGAAAGGCAGGAACATCCGTTCCACGTCGCCGGACGGCAAGCCACCGCAATGGTCCTTGACGTCGATCAGAATTCGATCTGCCATCGCGTACACATCCAACGTCACCTCGGTATGAGCATGAGTAAACTTAAACGCGTTTTGCAGCAGATTCCCCACCGCCGAAAACAGTAAATCACGATCCGAGTTAACCGCCAACGCGGGATCGACCAAGGAAACGGTAAATAGGCATCCGCGAACTTTGGCGGCGAGTTCTGCCGCATATTTGACTTCTGCAATGAAGTCCGCCACCGAAAACACCTGGGAGTGTAGCGGGTGCCCCGCTGTCACCCGAACCTCGGCCAGAGAGCGATCAATCAAATCACGCAGCCCGACCAAGCTACGCTCCAATACCGCGCCGGTAGCGCCCGTCAAATTTAAATTGCCAGCTTTGGCGGCGGTAAATGCAAGGGTGGCCGTCGCCAGAAAATTACGCAATTCATGCGCAAAAAATCCCAGTCGTTCATTGGCCTCGACGGCTTGTTTGTCGACCACGGCAAAATCGCGCTGATAGCTGAATTCCGTCACTGCGTCGGCAATGGCATTATCCAGGCAGCGGTTGAGCGTTCTGAATTCATCCACAGAAAAAGGCGCGTCGCGCTCGAAGGCCAAATCGGTAATCGCCTGACACAGGTCGCCATAATCGTGAACCACCTGATCGACGGTAAAGCCGAGGCTTAATAGGTCTCTTCCATGTTGCGCCGCCGTCACACTCATCTCGGACAAAGCTGCCCCACCGCCCGACGGACCGGAAATCTTTCGGCTATCCAGCGGCTCATCGGTTTGTTCAATACGCAGCGTTCTGATCAATTGGTCCAAAAATAGCGGCACGCCACTTTGGAGCTGTTGCAGCGTCACCGAGCGTCCGGGTCGCTGATTAACCTTCGCGCGACATCGTGCGATTAAATCGTAGTAATTGTTAGATAAAAAGTCGTGCATCATGATGCATTACCTCAACAGTATCAGTGGCAATTGGGTGGCGAATTACCTGCGACCGAGATAAAAGTGGCGACGCACGCGAGGCGGGGCTGGAAATGACATTTCGGCATCCTCAAACACCACAGGGGGTCAAGGTCTGCTAAAACACAGTGACGGAGGGATTGGCAATTTAACCAGTGTTAGACACCACTATAGAAAGAATGGTTCTCCCCCGTAAGTTCCGCTAATTACGCGCCAATGCATCTAAAGGCCGCGATTTATGCTGTGTCGAGCGTTATGCCCCGCGAATCCATTTGACCCTTTCCAGTATTGCCCTGACTTTGCCGCATGGCTTCGAAGCGCATAGCGAAATGTTTGCGAAAAAAACCATCCCGCTGATTTATGATGAAGTATGGAAACTCCCTTCGAGCCACTTTTTGTCGCAATCGGTGCCTCCGGCAGCGAAGGCTTAAGCGACATTTCTGAATTACTTGAGCAGTGGCCGGAAAGCGGGCTTGCGGTTGCCCTTGTGGTTCTGCATCGAGCAAGTGACCAAGTGAGCTATCTGCGAGAAATGTTGCAGAAAAAAAGCCGGCTCCCAATTGTGATTGCCGGGGAAGGCGAACAACTGTTACCCGGCTCATGCTATATCGGGGAACCTGCGGCGGCACTCACGCTCAGTGAACAAGGCCATGCGCGACTCGTATCCGCGAGCGGGAACCGCTTGCGTAACCGCACCATCGATGAACTGTTTACCTCCGTTGCGGCCCATGCCAAGCAGCGCTCGATCGGCGTCATCCTCTCCGGCTCACTCGACGATGGCTCGCGGGGTATGGCGGCGATTCATCATGCCGGCGGCCTGACGATGGTGCTCGACCCCGGCATGAAAGCTCGGGGCATGCAGCAAAATGCGATTGATTTTGATGGGCCGATCAGCTTCGTCGGCAGCGCAGCGCAGATTGCCATGCTGATTGCGCAAGCAGCCACCCGGGAGCGGCGGGAAATATTCTTGCCTTAGTCGCGCAGCGTCAGGCGGTCCGGCCGGCGGCACGCAGCCAATCGACCACCCAAGCCTGAACCACGGATCAAATTGGAGCATGAACAGACAAATTCAGCACGATTTGACCATCCATGACGTCTGCCGCCAGCGATACTGAGGTGGTCGCCGCCTGCCATGCCGTCACATAAGCGGCATATCTTGTGTGCACTCCGTCGCATCCCATCGCGGTCCATCGCATGGCATAGAGGCACGGACAAATCGTCGCAGCCAATCCATTCATCCACATCGTTTAGGAGCAAGATCCATGAATACGCTCACGCTTAAAGATGGCACCTCAATTTTTTATAAAGACTGGGGTACCGGCCAACCGGTCGTGTTTTCGCACGGGTGGCCGCTGGACGCCGACGCCTGGGATGCGCAGATGCTGTTTTTGCTCAAACAAGGCTACCGTGTCGTCGCCCACGACCGCCGGGGTCATGGACGATCGAGTCAACCGGGGTACGGCAACGATATGGACACCTATGCGGATGACCTGGCGGCCCTGATCGAGGCGCTGGATCTGAAAGGCGCCACTTTGGTCGGGCATTCGACCGGCGGCGGTGAAGTCGCGCACTACATCGGACGGCACGGAACCAAGCGGGTGGCGAAGGTGGTATTGATCGGCGCGGTGCCGCCCATCATGCTCAAGACGGAAACCAATCCGGGCGGCCTGCCGATCTCGGTGTTCGACGACATTCGCGCGAACGTGGCGGCGAACCGATCGCAGTTTTATCAGGATTTGGCCGTGCCTTTCTATGGCTTTAATCGGCCGGACGCCAAAATCAAACAAGGTGTCATCGACGAATTCTGGCGCGAGGGCATGCTCGGGTCGATGTTCGGCCAGTACGAGTGCATCAAGCAATTTTCCGAGGTGGACTACACCGAGGACCTGAAAAAAATCGACGTTCCGACCTTGATCCTGCACGGCGACGACGACCAGATCGTGCCCATCGATGACTCCGGCCGGCTCTCCGCCAAACTCGTAAAAAATGCCACGCTGAAGGTGTACGCGGGGGGTTCCCACGGCATGTGCACCACCGAAGCGGACCGGGTAAATGCCGACCTGCTTGAGTTCATCGCGAACTGATGAATTAGCGTGATTCGCCCCCCTGCGACAAAATGACGCAGAGGGGCGCGGCAAATTAGCGGGTGCCGCTAGCTTGAGCCGGCGTCGGCATACTGGTTTTCGACGGATGACCGACACCGTCTTCCTGCAACCAATAACCGAGCCCCATAAAGATCGCCCCACCGGCCAGGTTGCCCAGCGTAACGAAAATCTCATTGTGGACCGCGCCGGCAAAAGTGATTTCAGCCGGATGCTCGCTCATCAGGGCAAGCGCAAACACGAACATGTTCGCCACGCTATGTTCGAAACCGCAGGCAACAAACGCAAACACCGGCCAAAAAATCAGACCCAGCTTCGCTCCGTCGTTTTCGGTGCGTGCCGCCATCCAGATCGCCAGGCACACCAGCCAGTTGCACAACAGACCCTTGGCGAACAAGGGCAGGCCCGGCGTACTCATCTTCACTTCGACTGCCTTGAAGAAAGCCGCGGAACCATCGGTCAGCAGCACCCCGCCGCCGGCCGCATACAGAATGGCCGCCAGCACTACCGCACCGATCAGGTTACCGATCCAGGTCAGCCCCCAGACCCACACCATGGCGCCCATGCGCGTCTCGCCGCGAAACACCGCGAACGGCAAATACATTGCAGTGCCGGTGAATAGCGTGGAACCGGCGAACACGACAATCGTCAAGGCGCAGGCAAAGACCGCGCCCATGATCAGGTGGACGTAAGCCGGATCGACATGGGCGCCGACCGAAAACATCAGGATGTCGCCAAAGCCGATATAAGCGCCGGCCATGGCCGCGCCGACCATGAAAGCCAGCGGCGCGCTGCGGGAAGATGAGGCGATATGCGCGCCGACCTTGGCGAATTTGTTTATGCTGTCTGTGTACATATTATTCCGTAAATTACATCAGATCCGATGCGAGCAGAAGCCTCTCGGCTATCGTGCTCGCGGTCTTAAGTGACACACCAGTTTGACCTTCCAGCGCGCTTCGGCGCACCTGTAGCGGCGCATCGGCGTGCGGAACGATCTTCCTTACAAAACCAAGATATTGGTCTTATAAAACCCTGCTGAAAAACGATATCGGCAGGCAACGGATTGTACCGGGAAGAAATTCGCGCTGCAGGCTATGCCAGCGAGCGCAAGGTCGCGCATCGCCTTCGTCAGGCGTATTCGGGTGATTTTTATATATGAATTTATTATTCATATATAGCGGGATCAGGCCACGGTTGTCGCGGCATCCGATAGGAGTCGCACCTACCGGCCCGCAACCGTGCGATTCGGTCTGGAATGCGCGTCTGGTACAGAGGCGATGCAGCAACCGAACAGGGCATGGCCCTATAACGAGACCGTATTTATAGAGACCGTATTTATATGCGGCTTTAAAAAATGATTAGTATTACTTAGGATAATTTATCGAGAAGTTGAATGAGGCGAATGATTGAGGTGATTTATTGGGAATGGGTTCACTCTATTTGCGATCCTCAAATAGAGTGGACCGTTTTCATGGTCATGGCGAACCGACCGCGTTACTTTACTTTGCGCGACTCTCACCGCACCAGATACGATGCGGCAGTCGAAACGCCGCTTGGCGCAAGCCGCGTAGATTTATTAGAAAGCGGTCCAGTCATCCGCGCCCGCAGCGCCCGGCTTGGCGCGGACTGCGATGGCCGTGGCGGATACCGGCCGCGAGCGGGTGGGCGCCGCGGACTTGGCGCTCTTCGGTTCAACGCGGCCAACGCGCGGTTGCGGCGTCCGTCGCGGCAGCTTGGCTGCGGGTACGGCCGCTTCATGGCTCGCATCGGCGCGGTCGGTCTTGAAACTGCCGACCACTTCGCGCAACTTCGCGGCTTGCTCTTCCAGCGCACCGGCAGCAGCAGCGGCCTCTTCGACCAGCGCCGCATTCTGTTGCGTCACCTCGTCAATCTGTGAAATAGCTTGACTGACTTGTTCGATCCCGCGGTTTTGCTGCTGCGAAGCCGTGGCGATTTCGCGGATGATATCGTGCACCCGCAGGATCGCCTGGCTGATGTTGCCCATGGTCTCGCCCGCCTGTGCCACGAGATCGGTGCCGGTACGCACATGCTCCGTCGAAGTCTGGATCAAGTCGCGGATTTCCTTCGCCGCGGTCGACGACCGCTGTGCCAGCGAGCGCACCTCCGACGCCACGACGGCGAAGCCCCGTCCGGTTTCTCCGGCACGCGCCGCCTCGACGGCGGCATTGAGCGCCAGGATATTGGTCTGGAAGGCGATGCCTTCGATGATGCCGATAATATCGGCGATCTTGCCTGAACTGGCGCCGATATCGCTCATGGTCTCGACCACACGGCCGACGATTTCACTGCCCTGCCCCGAAACCTGACGTGCCGTGTCGGCCAGGCCGCTGGCCTGTTGCGCACTGTCGGAATTCTGTTTTACCGTACTGGTCAGCTCCTGCATGTTCGCCACCGTCTCTTCCAGCGAGGCTGCCTGTTCTTCGGTTCGCGCCGAAAGGTCCATGTTGCCGGCCGACATTTGATGAGTCGCGGCAGAGATCGCTTCTCCGCCGCTGCGTACCGCGCGCACCGTTTCGCGCAAACGTCCCTGCATTCTCGCTACGCCATCCAGCAGTTTCCCCATCTCATCGCGAGATGTAATTGCAACCGAATGAGTCAGGTCGCCGCCGGCGATCTGCTCGAAATGCATCAGCGCGGCGTCAAGCGGCCGGGCAATCGCCCGATGCAGATTCATAAAACTCGCGATGGCCATCGCCAAGCCGAGGCCGACGGCGATAAACACCACCGCCTTGAAAGTCGAAAAGGCACGCTCCTGGGCTTCGAAACTGGTCTTCGCCGCCGAGTATTGATAACTTGTCAGATGAACACTGCTGGTATGGTAGGCCGCATACAGATCGTTGTTGGCCAAGGCGGCGGTCATCACCTGCTTGCTGTCGCCGCTCAGGAGCGCCTGCGAAAACGCATCGATCCCAACATCCATCGCGCTGCGGCGTTCCAGCAAATCATGCGCGAGACGGTCTTCCTCGGCGTCGCGGGGAAGCGCCATATACTGGTCCAACAAGTGGTGGGCTTCAGTATGATATTCGCGAGAATGATCGATGATGCCGTGCAAATCCGGCGTAGTCAGGTCGAGCGCGGCACGAAACAGCGCTGCTCGCTCGCGCAACAGGTTGATTTCCGCCTGGCCGATATAGGTCGCGCTGGGGAGTTTGTTGCTGTAGGTATCGCGGTTGGCGTCGTTGCTGCCGCCCATGCCGGCCAACCCGAGGCCACCGATCAGCACCAGCAAGACCGCGAGCAACCCCATTGCGACTGCAAGGCGTGACTTGATTGAAATCGTCATAAGGTTCCCGTAAGCCCAATTAAGCCATCGTCTAATAGTTACGGCATTTTTATCAAAATCTTTAAGGAGCCTAGCAGATTTTAACGGCACACTTTGCGGTTTTAATCACCGGCTATAGTTTGCTATAGTGATTCAGATTTCCCTACTACGACTCTTGTCGCAACAACCACGATCTGAGGGGCATCGAGCCGCTCGGCAAAAATCGCGGTATCCGGCCCTTCGCTTTCCCTGGAGTACGCATGTCCGTAGTCGACGCACTACCGCCGTATCGAATCGTCAGCACGCGTTACGGCCCGATGTTGGCCAATCCGAACGACTTCTATGTCGGTCAGGCGTTGTTGCGCTATGGCGAGTACGGGGAAATCGAAATGCAATTTCTGTCGCAACTGGTGCGCGGCCCGGGGGCGATCGTCGAAGTTGGGGCGAATATCGGCACTCACACGGTTGCGTTGGCAAAATATGCCGCCGCCGTGGGCGCGGAGGTGATCGCCTTCGAACCCCAGCCCTTCGTTTTCCAGAACCTGTGCGCGAATCTGGCATTGAATGGCATTCAGAACGTTCGCGCATGGCCGTGGGCCTGCGGCGCCCGGCAGGAGACTGTGTTTTTCGAGCGGCAGGACTACCTGCGGCAGGGCAACTTCGGCGGCGTATCGATGCAGACCGACGCGGCATCGGACTTGATTCCCGTGCCTTGCCTTCGACTGGACGACGTGATCGGCGAACGCGACGTCGGACTGCTCAAAGTCGATGTCGAGGGCTTCGAGCTGGCTACGCTGCAAGGCGCCGCCGGAATTCTCAAACAATCCCGCCCGGTACTGTATGTCGAGAACGACCGAGCCGAAAAATCCCGTGCGCTCATCGAATGGCTGTGGCAACAAAACTACCGCCTCTGGTGGCACATCAGCCGGCTCTACAACCCGCTAAACCATCGAGGTAATCACGAGAACGTATACGGCGATCTCAGTTCATTCAACATGCTGGCGCTGCCCCGCGAATCCGGCATCGTGGTCGAACGGCTGCTGGAAATCGTCGATGCGGGACATCATCCCTTGCGTAAATAAGCGGGTAGAAAGCACGCTTACCATGCCCGCACAGTCAGCACCGCTTCGGTAAAAGCATGGGGAATCTCTTGCGGAAGATTATGCCCGGCGTTGTCGATGACGCGATGCTCGTGACGGCCGGTAAAGTGGGCCGCGTGCGCCGCGGTGCCGCCCGGCCGAATGCCGTCGGCGGCGCCGTCCAGCGTCACGGTTGGAACGGCGATATCCGGCCGCGCCGCCAGCCTTCGCTCGATTGCCTCAAGCGCCGGATCGCCCGCGACCAGCGCGAACCGGTGTCGATAGGAATGGATCACGACATCGACGAAATCCGGATTATCGAAAGCGTCGGCGGTTTGGTCGAAGGTAGCATCATCGAACTGCCATGTCGGCGACCACAGGCGCCAAAGCAAACGGCAGAACGATCGACGATCCTTGACCAGGCCGGCCCGACCGCGTTCGCTATGAAAATAATACTGGTACCAAATTCCGTACTCGTTCTCTGGAGTGCCAGGTTCCGAGGACTTGGCGACATCCTGAATGTTATAGCTGTTGTAGGAGACCAGGCCGCGCACTCGCTCGGGCCAGAGCGCCGCGACAACGCAGGCGGCTCGCCCGCCCCAATCGTAGCCGGCGAGAACCGCCGAAGCGATCCCAAGCCCATCCAGCAGCGCCAGAAGGTCGGCCCCGAGCGCAGCCTGCTGCCCGGAGCGCGGCGTATCCGGCGCGAGGAAGCGCGTTGGGCCGAAGCCGCGCAAATACGGCACAATCACCCGCGCGCCCTCTGCGGCAAGGGCGGCTGCGACACTGTCATAGGCGTGGATGTCGTACGGAAAACCGTGCAGCAATATGACCGGCCAGCCGTCCGGCGCGCCGGACTCCGAGTAAGCAACCTTCAGGACACCCGCATCGATAAACTGAATCATGGTTTATTCCTCTTGCATGTCTAAAACGCCAGTCTAAGCGGCCGCAACCAACACTCGCCAACACCCGCTAACACCCGCTAACACCATATAACACCATCTAACTACCCGCCCAGATCGACGGTCGCCGCGTCTTCCACGGCCGCGACTGCTCAAGCTGGCTCGCCAGCCGCAATAACACATCCTCGCGGGCAAAAGCCGCCGCGAACTGCATGCCGATCGGCAAACCCGTTGCCGGGTCGCTCTCCAACGGCACCGACATCGCAGGCACGCCCGCGACATTAAACGGCGGCGTGAACGGTGAATGCCGGAACAAGCGATCAGTCCATTCCAACCCAGTCAGCGTTTCCGCACCTTGGTTGTAGATTCCGATGGCCGGCGGCAGATGCGGCAGCGTCGGTGTCAGGAGCACATCGAACTGCCCGAACCAGCCGCCTATCGCGCGGGTTACAGTATTGCGCACCTCAAGCGCAGCGGCAAACTCCACCGCACTCGATTGCCGTCCATATCGAACGCAGGCCAGGGTCGCCGGCTCAAGCGTTGTTTGGTCGATCGGCCGTCCTGTGGCCGACGCCAGGCCGTCGATCCAGCCGACCAGCGTCGCAGTCCAGATAACCGCGTTCGCCTGCACTAGAGCGTCCCACGAAACGCCGAGGCTGGGTTGCACGATGCAAATGCGATGACCCAACTGTTCGAGGTGCCGCGCGGTGGCCTGGGTCGCCTCCGCGATCGCCGGGTCGCACCGATCGCCGTTCCAGGGATCGACCATCAGCCCGATCTTGAGCCTGCCGGGGTCGCGGCCCACCTCGAACAAAAAACCTTGCGCGGGCGCGGCGGTAAAATACGGCTCACCCGTCGCCCGGCCCTGTACGGCGTCGAGCAGCGCCGCGCTATCTCGCACGGTACGGCTAACGCCGAGTTGCACACCGAGCCCCGCGAACACCTCGTCCAGCGCAGGTCCATTTGAAACGCGCCCCCGCGTTGGTTTGAGACCGAATAGGCCATTGTAAGCGGCAGGCACACGAATCGAACCGGCGGCATCGGTTGCATGAGCAAGCGGCACCACACCCGCGGCGACCGCCGCGGCGGCACCGCCACTCGAACCGCCCGCACTCAAATCGAGCTGCCACGGATTACGGGTCGGGCCTTGCATGATCGATTCGGTGGTAGTGCTGAATGCCATCTCCGGCGTCGTAGTACGGCCTATCGTGACCAGGCCCGCTTCGCGAAACCGTGTCATCAGCGACGAGTCGCTCGGTGCAACCAGCCCGCGCGCCAGGCGGCTGCCCAATTCGACGCGCTTGCCCGCCATCGAAAGCGCAAGATCCTTCACCAGGAAAGGCACGCCGGCCAGCGGCCCGCTTCCGGCCGGGGCGGCGTATCCGCTATCGTCGATCGACCAATGCTCAATGATGGCGTTAATGCTGGGGTTGACCGCGTCGGCGGCCGCGCGGGCGAGTTCGCTGAGCTCGGCTGCGGTGACTTCCCCAGCGGCGACAAGCTGGGCCAGACCCATGGCGTCGTAGGAACTGTATTCGTCAAGTTTCATTATCTTCTCCGTTCGATAGCGAGAAGATAGGCCACCGGCGCCTCGATGATTAGCCCGTCGGCGCGGTATGCATTAACCCATCAATGGGACAATGCATATGTTAACCTGACGTCTGGCAATCGCATCCAATTCGGGAAAGGCCGCGCAATGGCAAGGGATCTGAACGATACGCTGGTGTTCCTTCGCGTAGCGCAGGAAGGAAGTTTTATCGGCGCGGCACGCGCGCTGCAAGTACCGAAGACGACCGTCGGCCGGCGTGTGCAGGCCTTGGAAAGTCATCTCGGCGCACAATTGCTGCACCGGACGACGCGCAGGCTTCGGCTCACCGAAGCGGGTGCCGCCTACCTCGAACAATGCCGCGATATCTCGGCACAGCTTGAGGCGGCCGAAAACGCGGTACATCAACTCCATGACGGCCCCCGCGGATGGCTGCGGCTGACCGTGCCCTATTCCTTCGGCGTCACCTGGATTGCGCCGCTGATCGCAGGATTTTGTGCCCGTTACCGTGACATCAAACTCGAAATTGTCGCCTCGCATATGACACTCGACCTTTTTGCCGAGGACGTCGATATCGCGCTACGGCTCGGCGCACTGCCGGATTCCAGCTTGATCGCCAGACGCCTCGGCAGCTTTGCGACCTCGATCTATGCCAGCCCCGCTTATCTGAAAACCCATGGCGCCCCCGCAGCACCGGAAGATCTCCAGCACCATCCGGCGTTGACACTACACCAGGCACGCGGCGACGGCGGCTACACCTGGCCCCTGCGCAAGGCGGGCGGCAAACCGAGGCACTACGCGCTCAATCCGCTCATCGTCGCGAGCGACCCCGCCTTGATACACGACGCGGCATGCGCGGGACTCGGCCTGACGCTGGCGATGGACATGAGCATGGAACCGGACCTCAAAACGGGCCGCCTGTGCCGGACGCTACCCGGATGGATAGGCCCTCCACAGCACTTCAACGCAGTGTTCCCGCGCGAGCGGGTGCCTTCGCCCAAGGTGCGGGCCTTGGTGCAATATTTGCGAGAGCGGTTGGACTTTGACGGACATGGGAGGTAGCGGGCTTAAGCGATCCGAGTTGAAGCAATTTCGGCCTCGCGCTCAGTCGCAACGTCCTTCACCGCCTGTATTCGAAAGTCCTTCGGCGAGCGTCCGACAACACGTTTTGAGGCGTTGCTGAATGCGCTCTCGGAGGCGTAACCCAGTGATCGTGCAAGCACATTCCGAGCATCCCGCGCCCAAACGTATAGCGCTGCGCAGCGTCACTTTTAGCGATAGAATCACCGGCGATAAAGCACCTGGAGGATAGGAAATGAAAAATGGGCGAGCGAAGTCGAGGGTGATTGTGCTGCACGGTGCGCACGGGGGGCCCGATACAAACTGGTTTCCTTGGCTTCATGCCGCACTGAACGCGGAAGGGATCGAAGTATTGCGTCCTCGACTTCCTACACCTGGCGGTCAATCTCTGGAAGCGTGGCTCAATGCCTACGATCTTGCGGTCAAGTCGTTGCCTGTGGCTCCGACCATCCTTGTTGGACATAGTCTAGGAGCCGCCTTGGCGCTGCGCTTGGTCGAGCGAGCAGTCGAGCCATTTTCTGGCCTATTTCTGGCCGCCCCGTTCATCGGCGCACTCGGCCTTCCCGACTATGATTCAATAAACCAGTCATTCTTTGCCGGATCATTTAATTGGGCGGGTATTCGCGAGAGAAAAGGAAGCGCGTGCGGCTGTTGGGCAGGCGATAACGATCCCTATGTTCCACTGTCGCGTTCACAAGATGTCGCTGACTGCCTGGAAGCTCCGCTTGAGATTGTGCCAGGAGGCGGCCACCTTAACAGCGAGACAGGATTTAATACTTTCCCTCGGCTGCGCGACGCCATTCTTACTGAATGCAATTAATAGAGTGCAATGAATAGAGGACAGCCCACGGTCAGGCCATTCATCAGCCGCTGCTTGGAGCCCTTCCGTAGCACGCCCCCGATAACCTTCGGAACAGACGAAACACGATCTCGCTCTTACGCCACGCTGCTTGGCGCGAATCCGCTAGACTCCCCAGGTGCAAGCGCAATGGTATTTAATTGATGTTTAACTTTGGAGCAAAAATCAGTATCCGGATCTGCAATCTTTTGCGTATTTTGATCACTCCACCCATGGATTTCGAATGACCCTATCGTTCATCTTTTGCGCGTCGATTACGGCGATCAGCGCAGTCATAAGTCTCGGTTTTTCAATAGCGGCGGCTCTAAGCGCTACCGGTACTGCCCGCACCATGGCGCTTTACGCCTGTGCGCGCAGCATCGCTTTGGTGATCGCGAGCGCCGTGCCATTCCTAACCGGTTCAACGGGATGGCTCCAAGCCATGGCGTCAAGCATGATCATGGTTCAGGCATGTGATGCCATCATAGGCACGACGATCAAAGATCGCATGAAGACATTTGGCCCAGCGGGGACAGCGTTGTTGAACCTAGCGGCGTTGATCTGGCTATTCCAAGCGGCGGCGTGATTTTCGAAGAGGTGCGAATTGGGGATAGCTAAAACACCGTTGACCAACCGCTATTGAATATAGAGTTAAGTCTCGCCCTCGTCACCTACGCTCATGCACAGCGGCTGGGTTGCACTCAACTTGCGATTCGGCAATTTATCGTGGTCGCCCCGTGCGAGCACGAGGGCAAGCCGTTCCTGCCAATAGCTAGGCTTGTATTAGCGTAGCCCACCCGAAGCGAACAAAATATCGCCGGTTACCCAGGCCGAATCGTCCGATGCCAGGAAAACCGCCGCAGGAGAAATATCTGAAGGCTTTCCCAGACGTCCTAGCGGAGTCGAGCTGATCATTTGCGTATCCATGCCGCTGCCGATAAAGCCTATTGCTATAGATCCCTCCGTTTCGGTAGCGCCAGGCGCAATTGCGTTGACGCGGATATTTCTGGCACCGAGTTCTTTTGCCAAAATGCGCGTCATGCTTGTCACCGCGCTCTTGGTGGATGTGTACAGGGAAGTCCAAGGCGAATTCATTTCAACTCCGGCGGTAACGATATTGATGATGCTGCCGCCTGTTGGACTGAAATACTTGAGAGCCTCCTGGATTGTCAGAAACACCGACAACACGTTCGAGTTGTAGTGCTGGTGAAAGTCTTCTTCAGTCACCGACTCAAGCGGACCGAATTTGTAGATGCCGGCGTTGTTGACCAGCACATCCACGCGCTCAAAATGACGCTTTGTTTCTGCAAAAAGACGCTGCACATCCGCAGTCTTTGAAACGTCGGCTTGTACCGCAATCGCCTTGCCGCCCTGGTCAACGATCTCGGCGACCACGCGGTCTGCGCCTTCCTTGCTACTTGCGTAGTTCACGACCACCGATGCGCCCTGCGCGGCGAGCCCCACTGCAATGCCAGCCCCAATGCCTTTGGATGCGCCCGTAACAATTGCCACTTTTCCGTTCAGTTTGCCCATTTTTCACTCCAGTTTGTGGTTGGTGGCGTCAACTATGCGACACCATTGCAGTGCATCTTATCCCCCGCATTAACAATGATAAATATCGCTATCGGCAAATCATTGTTCAGTTAATATTGACAATCTGCCTTAGTCAAAACTACCAATGGGAGGGCTGGTGTGGACGTGAATCTAAATCGCTTGCAGTCATTTGTTGCGGTTGTTGACGCGGGTTCGCTTACCCGTGCGGCGCAGACATTGGGCTTGACCAAAGCGATGGTCAGCATGCATCTGAAACAGCTGGAAGCAGAACTGGGATGCGCTCTGCTCACACGTACCACTCGCACGCTCGCACTCACCGGTGTAGGCGAGCGCTTTTACACGGATTGCGTTCAATTGCTTAGCGACGCACAGGTGGCGGTAGATAACGCACGATCAGGTCATACCAAGCTGACAGGAGAGTTGCGAATAACTTCGACTCTGGAGTATGGGGTTCATGTGGTTGTGCCAGCATTGGCCGCCTTCGCCAAATTGCACCCCGATTTAGGCGTGGATTTTTCAGGTGCAACGAGCCTTGCGGATTTAGTGGCCGATCGCGTCGACCTGGCGATTCGGCTTGGTCAACTCAACAATTCTCGATACCGCGCCGCACCCCTTGGGCAATTTGACATCGTGCTGGTGGCCACGCCCGCGTATATCCAGGAGCACGGTCTCCCCCGCTCTCCGGCAGACCTTCAGCGGCTGCGTTGGATCGTGCTTTCAGGTTTCGATCAGCGAGTCAAACTGACTAAACGCGACGCCAGTGCGCCGCCGTATTCAGTTCCCTTTCGCAGCAGAATTCAAGCCGATAGCGCTTTAGCCAAGCTGCACTTTGTCCTGGCCGATTTAGGCATCGCAGTATTGCCGGAGTGGGTGGTGCGCCAGGACCTGAAGCAGGGCCGACTGGTGCTTTTGCTGCCTGACTACGACCTGCCTCAGCAGGGGATATTTGCGGTGTTTCCCAATACACAGCACATACCCGCCAAGGTGCGTCAGTTTATCGATTTCATGCGCGTGTATGTGGCCAAAGATATTGACCGATAACATTCCAAGCTTTTCTGCTCTAATTACTTGGGTTTGTACTGAATCAAATGCGTCTGAAATCGGATCTGCGGCGACGGGCCACCATCCACGATGGTTTCCATCATAGACTTTACGTCTCGGTGCAGGTCCGGGCTATACCATAGGGTATTGACCGAAGTTGTATCAACATGAGGGCCTTGATTGGTGAACGTGTAGACAATTTTCAACGTTTTGAACTTGCCCACGGGCGTATTCACATCCTCCCATTTGACGACCTCAACATATGTCTTGAGGGTGTAAGTGGCATGCGCGGCAAATGGCATAATTGATGGGGAATTTATTTTCCGTGTAGCGCCCCATTTCTCGCCAACCTCCAAGGGCCATTTAAAATTCGGGATCTCCAGTTTTTCCTTCTCGGGATTCGTCATCTGACTTAAATCTGCATGTTCGGTAACTTGCGTGGTCTTCGGCGGCAGGAATTGTCCCGTGGCCGGCGACACAATTCTCTCGGATAGCGCGTAGCGAACAGCATCTCCATCAATCCCAAGCGTTGTTCTAGTGACTTCCGACAAGATTTTGGATGAATCCGGGGCGATGGTCTGATAAGTCCATTGTTCGCCCACTGTGTGAATCGGAGCTTGGACTGACTGAGCGAATGCTATCTCAGAGGCAAAGGCCGCGAGAAGCGCGAGAATTAGACATTTTTGCATTGAGCGACGGAAAAAGGAAAACCATTAAGGCTGAATGGAAGGCCAAGCACAATCAGTCCGAATTTTTGGGGAAATTTAGTATGTGGAGATATGAATAATGCGTAACCCGGCAATCCTTCGTCCCGGCGGCAAAGCAGCGACGGTTTTCATGATTTCGTGATCGTTACGACAATCTTCGGCTCGCTCGGCGATGCAATATCTATGACGTGATTCAGGCAATAAGCAGCCCAATGCTTATAGGGTCCTGGATGACGATCGGAGGCCCAAGATGCCTTGCGCATATAATCGAGATAATCAGATTGCGTGTATTCCCTGAAAAGCTTGCCAGTGCCGACAGAAGTTTCGGGCTCTCCCAATGCATAGCTCTCGTTCACAATGGAATAGCCAATATAACTAGGCCAACGGATATCAAATGTACGACATCCCGGCAGGTGCTCGATTGCGCGCGCCTTTGCAAGGATTTCCGTCAACGCGGGGATGGAGTCCAATCCAAGCTTTGACGTGTCGGCAGGACCACCATCTACTGCCTCCATAACAATGAGTTGTAGCGTCCCGTCAGCCATCTCGCCCACTCGACCGAGATACAGGTATTTGCAGTCTTGGAATATATCGGTCAACTCGGACATGAAATTTTTTAATCCTTGGGTCAAATCATGCATTTGATTTTTCCGTAAAACACATACGCCGTTACGCCACGTTAAGTCACAGGCGGTACGTGCCCGGCAGATCAGCCCCCGGAATGACGCAGCCGTGGTCCTCGCGCACACTAAGTATATTTCGCCCCGTCAAATATCGTCACGAACGACATCAATCGATGAGCAGCTCGTAACGCCTCGTCAATTGCCATAATCTGCGTCTCAAAAGACACCTCCATGTCAATAAGAGGAACTGGAATGGCAAGGACTGCCGACTTCGGTTTTTTGATCAATCGGACGTCGCCTGGCCAATCGGGGCGAATCGCCACCAAGTCATCAATCGTCCGTCCAAAAAAACTTAGCCGCACAATTCCGTCACGCAAAAGATGATCGATCTGAATGTTAGGAGGAAAGTCTCGTCCCTTTAGTACGATCCAGTTCGAATTCTTGCCCCGCGCGCGCACCGGTCTCGCCATAACGATATGTGGGTGGTTTGCACGCACATGCTCCCAGTATTCGTGATGAAACTCCGTGTTCACCGGATGAGGAATCACCTGATACCCCCGGCGTGACTGTTCGATCGCCTCATGCATAATATGGCGTCTCCAAGCTGCCCGCCGACCAAGCTGAGTACCGAACCAATCGGCAATGTCTTCGTACGACACCCGGTACTGGTACGCGCTCAATGTACTTAATGCCGATAGATATCGCTGCGGCGCGCACATCACAGTGACGTAGGCGTCAAACTTGCCTTGTTCTTGTGCTCGTGCAGCGCGGAGATGGTATCGCTGGTCCTGCTGAGCCTGCTCCGGCGCCCCGATCTTGTTTTCTACGAGCACACCGATTCGTTTGCCTCCAGCGATGACGCGCAACAGAAGGTCGGTTTCCCCATCCACGTCGGACACGCTATGCCAAGCACCGTCGCCGCGTACGTCAGTCAATCCTACCTTTGCGCAAAACCATGTGACAAAATCGTTGCTCGCATGAAATTCCTCCATGAGCAATAGGTCGACGTCACGCTCAGCGACATTCGCGAGGTAATGACCAAAGTCGGACGTTATGTTCTTCTCCTGATCCCCGCTCATGTGGCTTTTCTCTTTGGCTTTCTTTTGCATTGGCTTGTTCGAGAAGGTACATTATCCATTGAGACAGGAGTTTTTATATTTGCGGCGCGTCTTCTGTTGTTTGATATCCGTTTATTGGCGGTCATGTTGGGCGTCGAACCATCCAAAAACTAAAATTTGGCGGGTAAGTGAATAGCTGACGAAGTCATATATCAACCAATCTGGTTCCCTATGGAGGCACCATGAATTCGGAAGGAAAAGCGGCTGACGTCATTGTCTCCAATGATCCAGTCGCTGACCAGATCAGGCGCGACTTGGAAAAACTTAACCCAAGTACTAAGCGGCGCATTCTCGAAAAATTCACCTTGGCAGCCTTGGGCAGTATTCCATGGGTCGGCGGCTTCATTAGCGCGCTTGCCAGTATCAAAACGGACGAAGCCACCATCCGAACGGATTCTCTCCAGACACAATGGCTGGAAGAACATCAAAGCAAGATGGAAGTTCTCAGCGCCACCATGCAGGATATTGGGCAGCGATTCGAGGCAATCGGTGATGAAATTGAGGGCCGCCTTGCCAGCGACGAATATCTTGATATTGTGCGGAAGGCATTCCGCACATGGGATAAGGCAGATACCGACGAAAAGCGCAAATGCATAGCGCATTTGGTAACGAATGCAGCAGGCAGCCGGCTATGCTCAGACGACGTTGTGCGATTGTTCGTTGACTGGCTTGACACCTATCATGAGTCCCATCTGGCCGTGATCCGGGAAATTTATACGAATCCCGGCTCAACCCGGTTTGACATTTGGTCGGAGATCTACGGTGATCTGCCCCGTGAAGACTCTGCCGAGGCCGACTTATACAAGCTGCTATTCCGTGACCTGAGTACCGGCAGCGTCATACGCCAAGCGCGCGACACCAATGCTGACGGACAATTTTTGCGGAAACGTCCCGCGCACAAGCGATCCGGACCAGCAAGCTCCACTGTCGAATCGGCATTCGAAGATAGCAAGCAATACGTGCTGACGGAACTCGGGAAACAATTCGTCCATTATTCGATGAATGAGGTTGTACAGCGAGTCGCAGACGTTTGACCTTGTGGGCTACACATCCGATCTCGCAATGCTCCAAAGGCTAGAAATCTCGTATCTTCCCCGTGCTGACTACAACCGGGATTGACGATGGCCTTGCAATGCAGATGCGGTTCCACTAAGTTTAAATGCAGCAAATGCAGCATGACGTGGTGCTCGCGCTTCGAATGTCCGAAGGGCGTCCAAGGTCCAGGTGGCGCACAGAACAAATGCCCGTACTGCAACGGCTACGGGCATACTACGTCGCACGAGTGACAAGTTAAGCGTTGGAGTTATCCGATGATGATGAGGTTTTCAAGCGCTAGGAGTGGTCAATGAACAAACAGTTTGACATCCAGGCTCTTAAGCCGGATGACGCCCTGCTGTTTCCACTTGAGGATAACCTCTGGCTCATGGACAACCACAAGTGGGCCTTGCTCGCGTGGGAACGTCATCGCCAGCAGGCGGGCGGATCGCAATATTCGCTGATACACGCCGATTTTCACTGGGATGGAGGGGACGATTTCAGTGACGATAACGAGGCACAGAGCGAGCTCCTGACTGCCGACCTAGACAAGCTCAAAACAATGACCGAAGCCGAGGATCTAATTCGTTACGACTCATTCATAGCCCCAGCACTTCGGCGTGGACTCCTATCGGAAGTCCATTTCTATTGCCTGCAAGACGACGGCAATGATGTCGGTCTAGATGAAGAACTTCTCGATCAGACTGGGGCGCAGCAGTTCCTTCACGAGAATATTCAAGATCTTGCAAAAGCCAAACCTCGTCAGCCGCTTATTTTCGACCTATGCCTGGACCTGTTCAACCGCTCTGATGACAAAGAGTACCAAGGAGATCTTTGGTCAGACGAGGAAGTCGTTAAGTTTCTCGACGACGTAGCGCACCACATCCGAATGGCGGAACTGGTGACCATCTCGCTGTCCTTCGGCTATTCCGGTACGGAGGACGACACCCGACATCTGGCCAAACTCGTCATACCAAAAATTCAGGCCCTGAGGGCGAACACGCGCCTCGAACGAGACCAGGCGCAAGCGGCAGCATCTAGGGAAATTTAGGCGATGCCAGCCATAACTTTCCGAGTGCCACCGCCTCCACCCAAGCCTGCCGCCTTGAAGCCCGAATAATTTATCAGCCTGTCCCGTGCGACCTAGTGGTCTGCCTCGTGCTGCCCTGAACTCAAGATTTATTCAGTTGCTAATAAATAAAAATTGATGACGCCCGCAAAAACCAACAAGAAAAAAACCCTACTGTTTGGTGCAATTCTATATGCTTGCTTCGCTTTTCCGTTCTTGCTATTCACCTTTCTTCCGATTGGATATTCACCAACGGACATCGACAAATGCCCCTTTGACGCGGTTGGAAACGTTGTACCAGATCGCACCGCAGACGGAATTTTAGTAAAAGAAGCAGGGATGTATTTTGTCCATCGCGATGGCCTGATGGATTCGTTAGTGGCGCGATGTTCTGGGCGATGTTCTGGGCGAGGGCCCGCGCCATGCAATGGGCCGGTCACGGTTGCCAAACGGCATCTGGGGGAGGTGGTGCATGTCGAGTACTGCGGTCGCACCGTAACTGGCGTGAATTTTATCGACGGAGAGATATATCGCTCAAAGCCATTGACCAAAGCCTTTTGGGATAATCAAAATTCATTTGGTCGGAAGCTTCTCGCTATGCTTGCAGCATCTTTTCTAGCCATGAGCATAATTTGCCTTGTCAAAATGTTTCGCTTACGCCCCGTCGGAACGCCAGCGCCGTAGAAAATAACAATCGGACCCACGTGAAATCCAAGGTCCGAAAGATCGGTTCGCGCAATTACTCAAATTTGGCCACTCACTTCGAATGGACTGTTCTTTCGTACTGCGCGCTCTCCTGCACCCACAGCTCCATCAATTGGATTTTTCGAGATAATTTTTCAGATTGCCTCCAATGATATTCTGCCATCCAGCTTCAAACCGTTCCCTGGCGAAATGCCGGTCATGGGGAAAGCTTGCCAAGCCGGAATGCGTGAGCTTAAGCCTGGTTTTAGCGCCATCTTCAAATAACTCAAAGCTCACTTCTGAACTACCGGGATAACCTTTGTAAACCCAGCTGTGGGCTAGTTTTTTTCCATCCACGACTTGCGTAACCCGCCATTCTTTTTGATAAGTAGATCCATCATCGATAAACTCAAATTTGAAGCCAACAACAGCTTCAAATTTCTTCAACTGTGGAAAATACCACTCTCTCATCTTGTTTTCGTCAGTCAATGCGTCCCAAACTGCTTCAATCCGGCTATTGAAAATCTCTTCCATGAAAAATGGCGTATCCATGCATCTTTCTCCCATTGCGAATGGTCTTATCTAAAGGAATAACGTGAATCTTTTTTTAGCCGAGGTTGTTCCGCTCCTACTTTCCACAGGGCTGCTTCACGCAACGAGACAATGTGACTAGGTTATCTAATGTAGCCCCAACCTAATCCCTCATGGTAGCGGAGTGACTAGTTGGATTTCGAGCTATCAAGACCTAAGAATGTACAAGCTACCTCAGATAATTTTTTAAGGTCGATGCCCAAATCTTCAGAGTAAATTTTCCTCAACACCCGCGGCTCCAAGGTAGTCAGTTCGCGCTCAAGATCCGATACGTTATGGCAGATGTCATATGCAGCCAAGTATCCCTTTAACTTGGCCTACAGTGTCTAACCTAGTTTAGGAAGCGCGATTTTGCGGTTGGCCAGTCTTTGACCGATCCGAATTGAAGCAATTCCTCGCGTATCTTTTCTATTTGTTTCTGTGCGATCTCGACCCGATAAGACCCGCAGTAACGGACCAGATCAACACCGAGAAATTCGGCAGCCTCTCCAGGCTCGTAGATCACGGACTTCGAGCCACCCCCGAGGGGCGGCGATGCCAGCAAAGATTTCCCGAGTGCATCCACTTTCGTAGCCACCTCGCCTAGCCACGCGTTTGCCAAATCCCCCGAAACCCGCGTAGAATGCGGTCCTGCGCGGGCGTCGTATAATGGTAATACCCTAGCTTCCCAAGCTAGAGCCGTGGGTTCGATTCCCATCGCCCGCTCCAGCTATCCCTGCAAACCTTATCCCGCAAGGCTTTGCCAGAAGTGCTGAAGTCGCTCTACCCGCACCTTTTACCCACACCCGCTACCCACACTTGACCCGAAAAATGGGCGCGTGGAGCCTACTTCGCCGAGCAAAACGCCACGCCTCATCCGCGACCGGAAATCGGGCGGTTATTCCTTTCGCTACAAGCGCGGATATCGAAATTCGTAGCCCCCCCCTAAACCTGATTAGGATCGCCAATCACCCAGCCCTGCTGGTGTACCGACTCGATGCGTTGCTGTTCTTTGCCGACATACATGCGCTCATCCGCGACCGCATGCAGGTGCATTTGGGTCAATCCGTCATCGGGATAAATCGAGGCGCCCACGCTGGCGCTGGCTCGGTAGGGTCCTCCGGCGAGCATGATGGGAGCCTCCAGCGATTTGCTGAGAGCATCTCCGACAGCCTGGGCATCAGCCAGGCTGCGAATACTGTCCAGGATGGCGGTAAATTCGTCGCCACCGGTGCGCGCCAATGTGTCGGTGTCGCGCAAAACGGCGCGGAATCTGTCGCTGACAGCTTTTAGCACATCGTCGCCGGCCTGATGGCCTAGCGTATCGTTCACCAGCTTGAAGCGGTTGAGGTCGATCACCAGGAAACCGAACCCCGATCCGTCGCGAGTGGCTCGGGCCAAGGCCTGATCGAAGCGGTCGCCATACAGGCGGCGATTTGGCAATCCGGTGAGTTCGTCATGGGTGGCAAGGTGGGTCGCGCTGACCACTCTTTCTTCCAGCAGCACAAGAATCATGCTGGCGGCAGCGAGGAATTTGGGCAGGTTCCACACTTCCGATTCGATGTGCGCAGAGATTGCCGGCGCATACAGCATGAACAGCGAGTAGACCGGAAAGACCAGGCCCCACAAAATGAAGCTCAGCGCGATGAACACCACGCCCATCGTCAGTTTCTGCGTTTGGCGCAGGAAAAAATAAGCCACCGCGAGATAGGTCCAACACATCAACCATTGGCTGGCCATGGCGAGACCATCGGCATGCAAGAACCAGATCTGGAGCGCATAGACCAGCACTATCAGCGCGATGGAGAGGCGGGGATGCCAGCGGGGCTCGCCATTGTCGGCTGCGGCGAGCCAGAGCGTACTGGCGGCACACAGCGCGGTCAGTACATAGAACGGACCAATTTGATAATCGGCGGGCCGCAGTTCGGCATAGGCGGTGCTCGCCACGGCAAAGATCAGATTCAAGGTCCCCGACAAGCCCACCCGCCACGTAAGCTGGAAGCGATTGATCATCGCCGGTCCCTGGTAATAGGCGGCGAGGATGAACACCTGCCCAGCCAGAGTCAGGGTTCCCCGGGCGAGCAGGTCGAACGGGAAATTCTGTGGCAGAAGCATGAAGAGGCTGGCATGCAGAAGAATCAGAAGCCACCCGGCTAGCCAGTATTGCAGGCGGGTCTCCCGTTTTTGTCTGATCAGGACAAAAGAGATCCCGAGCAGGATGCTGTAGGAGACAAATTCCGGGAGGCCATAGAAGTTGAAGTTCATGTTATCCATCCCGTGAAACGGCCGGCGGCCGATTAGCCTGACTGGATGCTGGATGCGACCGTCCAGTGAATATTCCGAATATACACGGGCGTAGCAGGCGCAGGCTCAGCCGATATCGATTGGACACCCACTCAAGGCCACGCCCTTCCCGGCTTGGCCATGTCAAATCAAAGCGGACTCGCCGGTATCCACAAGTCGCGATCGAACATACCGGTTGCCGGATCAAATCGCGCATCCTGGGGCTAATATTCAAAGCGAGGCCGGGCAAACCCATCGCACTCGCCAAAAAGCCGCACTTTAGTCCGAAATTTCATAGGTTTGGGGCCCTGAGACCTAGGATGCCCTTGAAAATCGCTTTATGGACAGCTACTCTTTAAGGAGACGCGGTACAGGCCTAAAATCATTGCTACCGGGCGAAAAAGCACCTGAAACGGTGCTGAAAAAACGGCATATCGGTAAATTCACAGCGCCGACCAGAAAAACCGGATGGCATACGCCTTCCGACCGGCCTAAACCGGCCCCAAAATCTTTCGGCTCGTTACATTCCTGTCTTTTTGTAAGGAAACGGAAGTTAGGGCGCGTGACTTGTGCGGCGCCGCATCCGATACTGGATGCCGTACAGGTTGAATTTAAGGTTTTGCCTTTGATTGCGCCTCGGGCAACGCTGCAAGAGCCACGCCAGGCGCCGCTGATTGCGCATCACCATCCCGGCAAGCCGGGCTAAAGCCCGCCGTCTACCTGGAGTTTCACATGTCGATTAGCACTTTAGGCACCAGTAACTTGTTAAATGGTTTGACGTCCCCTCCTCCGCTGGCGACGTCGGCAAGCCATGCTGCAAAATTACACAGCGCGTCAACGAATAACGCGGCACAAACGACCGGAACTGCGACGACGGGCAACGGCAACAATACCTTGCTCAAAGCGCTGCAACAAACCCTGGCCCAATATGGGCTGACGGCATCCGGCACCACCGCCGCCACCAACGCTACCGCGGCCACCGCAAGCGCCACCGCCACCAATGCCAGCACAGCGGCGGCAGCCGGCACCAGCAGCACGGCGCAAACGGGTACCCAGGCATTGCAAGCGTTTTTGGGTGCTTTGTTCCAAGCTCTAGGACAAACCCAAGGCGCGGCATCCACCGCCGCGCCGACACCGTCCCCCAGCACTATCAGCAGCACGGCGGCGGGCGGCACGCAAAGCGTTACGGCGCTGCAATCCAATACCAGCTCAGGTGCCAGCTCAGGTGCCAGCTCAGGTGCCAGTTCAGGCAGCAGCACCGGTAGCAATAGCAACAGTAGCAACAACGGCACTGCCAATACCCAAGGCAGCACGCCGTACAGCAATACCGGCGCCACTTTGTCGTCATTGCTGCAGGAACTCGCCAGCGGCTCCAGCAATACCGCCTCGACCGGCACCGCCAGTTCCGGCACCTCGGCGACGGGCACCCTGGCGGCCTTGCAAACCGATTTCCAGAATCTGCTGAATACGGCTTCGCCCGACAGTAGTCAGGCGGTGTCCAATGCGGTTGCGCCAACACTGCAGTCTTTTATTCAAACGCTGGCCCAGAATTTCGCCAGCGATACGAGTTCATCTTCGACGAAGACGAACGCTATCGGCAGCTTGGTCGAAACCACGGCTTAATTTTCTATGGCATACGCCAACCGGTTGGTTCTTGCGGCTTAGCCGGTCAGGATTAAAAATCAATGGCATTACAAGTTCTCCTCGTCGATGACGATCCCGAGCTGCGCGACATTCTGCGCGTATTTTTTAAACAGCATGATGTCGAAGTCTCCGTCTTGCACGATGGCGAAGGACTGGAGCGGCGCCTTAAGCTGGAACGTCCGTCTATTGTGGTGATGGATGTGATGATGCCCCAGGTCGACGGCTTCACCGCGCTGAAACGGCTGCGCGCGTCGGGCGACACCATTCCCGTGGTGATGTTGACCGCGCGCGGCGACGAGGTAGAACGCATCCTGGGTCTGGAACTCGGAGCCGACGACTTTCTGTCCAAGCCGTTTAGTCCGCGCGAGTTGCTCAGCCGGATCAAGGCCATCATGCGGCGTAACAACGTGGTGCCAAGCGCCACGCCGGAACAGCGCGAACCCTATCGCTTCGGCCAATTCTCGCTGGACTTCATCACCCGTACCTTGACGCTGGACGGCAAACCGCTGCCGCTGACGAGCGGCGAATACGCGCTGCTCAAGATTTTTGTGACACACCCGATGCAGTTGCTGGCGCGCACACGTTTGGTCCATTTGCTGCACGGACCGGACTCTACCTCGCCGGAGCGTGGGCTCGACGTTTCGGTGTGGCGCCTGCGCAAATTGCTCGAGCCGGATAATTCCAGCCCGCGTTATATCCAGACCATCCGCGGCACCGGATATATGTTCGTACCGGACCGTCACCGTGAAAGCTCCGCGCTTTAAGTTACCGGCGCTCGGCAATCCGTTCAACACCCTGTTCGGCCGCATGGTCGTATTGATGGTGGTGTTGTTGATTGCCGACCACTCGGTGTGGCTCATCACCTTCGGCCGCGAACGCCCGCACGATCACTTCGAACAGGCACAGCGCGAAACCCTGCTGGCTGTCAGCGTGCTGCGGCAACTCGATGCCCGGGCACCGGACGGCAGCCAACCCGACCCGGCGCTGCAAGCCACCTTGCGCGCCGCGCTGCAAGGGGTGAAACGGGTGCCGCTCAATGCACCGGACGCGCCACCGGCCAACGGTCAATTGCGCCCGATTCCGCCCAGTGCCTCCGGCTTTAGCTTGGGTCCGATCCCACCGAACGATCACAGCTTCAAGCCCGGCCTGATCCCCCCTGGCGCGCCGTTCTTCAAGCATGGTCCGATCCCGCCGGGAGCCGCCGGCTTGCAACATAGCTTGCTGCACGATCTGCCGCCCGGCACCAAGGTATCGATTCGGCCGCCGCCGATGGCCGAAGTCTGGGTCCTGCTGCCGGGCTCGCTCGAATGGGACGTGATCCCGATTGGCGGACCGCCGCCGGGAGCACCCTTGACCAGCGTGTTTATCGAGTTGGGACTGGCCGTCCTGTTTTCCATCATTGCCGCCTGGCAATTGCAAAAACCGCTGGCCGAACTGGCGCGCGCAGCGGCAAAATTCCGCCCCTATCGCTCGCCGGTTGCGTTGCGCGAACGCGGACCGCGCGAAGTGAAACGGGTGATCCGGCATTTTAACGATACGCTCAAAGAGTTATATGAAATCGAGCAGGATCGCGAGGTGATGCTGGCCGGCGTGGCGCACGACCTGCGCGCCCCCATCACCCGCATCCGCGCGCGCGCCGAGGTGATCGCCGAGACCCGGATTGCCGCCGGTTTTATTCGCGACGCCGACTCGCTGACGCAGATCGTCGGGCAGTTTCTGGATTTCTCCAAACTCAGCGTCGACGAAAGCCCCCCGATGTCCGTCGATGCGTTTTGCCAGGCGCAATGGAATACGCAGGAAAACGATGTGCAACGTTCAGCCGAAATCCATTTGTCGCTCAAAGCCGGAGCGGCGTTTGCGCTGCCGGAAATCGACATCGAACGCATGCTGTCGAATCTGGTGGAAAACGCCCTCACCTATGGCGTGGGCCCGATCGAAATCCAGACCCGGCGCATCAGCGAAGCCCGGGCTGACACGCCGGGTGAAACCTCGACGTTCTGGGAATTATCGGTGCGCGATCATGGCAACGGTATTCCGGAGCAGCAGTTAGGCACGGTCACCCGTCCCTTCGTGCGCCTGGACGCATCGCGCGGGGGCGATGCCCACTGCGGGCTGGGACTGGCCATCGTCAATAAACTGGCACAACGGCACGCCGGCAGCCTGGCCTTGAGCAACGCTCCCGGTGGCGGGCTGCGCGCGGCACTGCGCTTTGCGGTATAGGCCGGGTATAATCCATCCCAATTCTCCGCCCAGCGTCAGCTGACGCTGTGTAAGCGCGGCGCCCGACCTTTGCCACGCCGCCCGCTCAGCCGGAGCGGCTTTTTTATTGGCGCAGCCCATACCGACGATCCAGCAACAATGACCGCACCCACGATACCCCCAGTTTCTCCGCATGATATGACTCCTGACACGCCCCAAACGGACGAAACCGCCGCAGTCCAGGCGCAAACCGGCGAGCCCGGTGAGCCATTGCGCAACCGCCGCATCCGCAGTTTTGTGACCCGCGCGGGCCGTACCTCCAAAGGCCAGCAGCGTGCCCTCGATACTCTCGCGCCGCAGTTTTGCCTGCCGTATAACGCCGCCCCGCTGGACTGGTCGCAGGTGTTTGGGCGCGAAGCCCCGCGTATTTTGGAGATCGGCTTTGGCATGGGGGTCACCACCGCGGAAATCGCCGTATTACGTCCGGCCGACGATTTTCTCGGGATCGAGGTGCACGAACCGGGCGTGGGCGCACTGTTAAAGCTGATCGGCGAACAATCGCTGAGCAATATCCGCATGATCCAGCACGACGCGGTCGAAGTGTTCGAGCAGATGCTGGCGCCCGATTCGCTGGACGGCATCCACATTTATTTCCCCGACCCCTGGCATAAAGCCCGGCACCATAAACGCCGCCTGATACAACCCGGGTTTGTGGCACTCCTGAGTTCGCGCCTGAAACCAGGCGGTTACCTGCACTGTGCTACCGATTGGGAAAATTATGCCGAGCAGATGCTGGCGGTGCTGGGTGCCGAGCCGCTGCTGGAAAACACCGCGGCCGACTATGCGCCACGCCCGGCCTATCGCCCGGTGACCAAGTTCGAGCGGCGCGGCTTGCGGCTCGGGCACGGGGTGTGGGATTTGTTGTTCAAGCGGCGCAGCGCTTAAGCTTGAATTCAAGCGTTAAGCCCTGCGCCGGTTCCCGCCTCAGTGTTTTTCCACCACCTGAACCCGGATGCCGTCGTTCTGCACGCGGATTTCCCCGGGTTCATACGCCACTCCGGAAAACGATAGCTGATCGGGTTTAAACACATAAACCGGGTAATGATCGAGCAATTGAGTGGCCAGCAACGAGGCCGCCGCGTTGAGTTGTTTCGGATCGACCCCAGGCAACTCACCCAAGTCGATTTTTTCCAGGGTCGGCTGTTTCAACACGACTGCCTGACGCGTCGCGTCGTAGGCCAGTTGACTGTTGATGGCAAAACCGCCCGTCACCGGCTGGTCCAATAGCGGACTGCTGAAATCGGCGTTCAAGGCAATCGACACGCTGTTGTTCTCGGGATGCAGCACCAGCACCGGGTGACTCAAATTGATCGCGATCAGTTGCCCATACTGCTTGTGGAACGGGAATTTGCGCTCCAGCGCGGTTTGCGCTGCCTGCCGGGTGAAAGTGTAATGATCGGGCATAAACGGGAACACCTGGCATGCACCCAAGCTCAGGGTCATGATCAAGCCAAGGAATACCCCGGCCTGGGCCAGTTTGCGTCGAATCGGGAAAAACCGCAGCATGGTTGATGGCTCCTGCCTGAATAAAAAATAAGTATAAAAAAATCATCGGCATCGGGCACCGGTGCCGGGCAAACCGCAGCCGCAAGCACGGCCATTCGACCAGCCCCGTGCCCGCATAGTTTCCTTGGCGGCGACGCAGCTTGCCTGCCTGTACCGTCGCGCGCCTAGCTTATGGCACCGGAGGTTCCGGCTGGGTAAGCGTCTCCAGCGTGGTCAGCCAGAGCAAGGCGTGTTGCCGGTTGTCGCCGCACATTTCGGCTGCAGGCTGCAAGCCGCCGCAGCACGCCGGCCGTTGCGGATCGCCGAAAATCGCACATTGCAGGTCCTGATCCAGTTGCACGCAGCGCACCCCTGCCGGTTTGCCACTCGGCATCCCGGGAATCGGGCTGGATATCGAAGGCGCGATGCAGCAGGCAGCACAACCGGGCCGGCAGGCGTGCGGCTGGGCTGAAGGCGGGGCGACGCGGATGGCGGCGAGTGAGTCCTGCATCACGGTTTCCGAGGTGGTTTTATCGCGGGTGGGGCGCTATTTTCCCACGTTCGAGCCGTTTTTCCGCCCCTGGGTGCCGGTTTTTCACCGGCAGCGCGCCAAAATCCATTAAAAAACCGCGGCAAAGCCGCCCCGCGCACCGAATAGGCTGCGGCGCACTCTGCCAGTTTGGTACAATTGCGGTGATTAAATTCGTCATTTCTTGAGTGATCCGGACCGACCCTTACCATGAATATTGAGCAAGCTCGTTTCAACATGATCGAACAGCAGATCCGCCCCTGGGACGTGCTGGACCAGGAAGTGCTCGGCCTGCTGGCGATCGTCAAGCGCGAAAAGTTCGTGCCCGCCGCCTATGCCTCGCTCGCCTTCGCCGACTTTGAAATTCCGCTGCCGGCCGGCCAGCAAATGCTGTCGCCGAAAATCGAAGCGCGCATCTTGCAGGAATTGAACGTGCGCAAACACGAATCCGTGCTCGAAATCGGCGCCGGCTCAGGTTATATGGCCGCCCTGCTGGCACACCGTGCGCGCCACGTGCTGACGGTCGATATCGATCCGGCGCTGGTCGCCCTGGCCCAGGAAAACCTGGGCGCCAACGGCATCAGCAATGTTGAAGTTGCGCTCGGCGATGCCGCATTGGGCTGGCCGACGCACGCCCCCTACGACGTGATCTGCGTCTCGGGCGGCTTGCCGGTGCTGCCGCGCGAATTACTCGATCAACTGAAAATCGGCGGCCGCTTGGCGGCTTTTGTCGGCGGCCTGCCGGTGATGCGGGCGCAAATCGTGACGCGAGTCGGCGAAGCCGAATTCCGCGTCAGCGAAGTGTTCGACACCTATGTTGCGCCGCTGACCAACGCCGTCGAGCCGTCGCGCTTCCGCTTCTAAGCTCGCGCTTGCAGGCCTGTGCTTGCGAGTCTGCTCCAGGCTTGTTTTTTTAAGCAACGCGGCCGATGACTGAGCCTGCCTGACACGTTGCTTGCCAGGCAGGTTTAGACTAGCTTACGCGCCCGTCTTGACTAGCTTGAGCTTGATCAAGCAGCACGGCCGCCTTTGATCAAGCCTGTGCTGCATGCTGCAAATGGACGGTCGCGACGCAAAGCTGCCGGTGCAGCGCGGTCCGCACGACGTGCGCCGCGCGGCCCAGTCCACAATCGTTGTTACTGAATTCCGAAGGCCCCCAATGCAAAACCTGCGTGCTCCAGATCTCGCCGAATGGCTCTCCGATGCCTCCCGCCCCAAGCCTATCCTGCTCGATGTGCGTGAACCGTGGGAAGTGCAAACCGCGCAAATCCCAGGTGCTGTGAATATTCCCCTGCAGCAGATTCCGGCGCGCAGCGACGAGTTCGACCAGGACGCGGAAATCGTCTGTATCTGCCATCACGGCGCGCGCAGCGCGCAGGCGGGGATGTTCCTCGAAGCGCACGGTTTTACCAAGATCCACAATCTGCAAGGCGGGATTGACGCCTGGTCGCGACAAGTCGACGCGACGGTCGCACTGTATTAAGCCCCTGGCCGGGTGCCCCTGGCCAGGCACCTCTGGCAAGACGCCCCTGGCCGGGCTATTGCCCCTATTTGCTGTTTTTGCCCATTTCCTGTTTCCAGCGGACTGCGATGACTTCCCAACTGCATAAAAAAGGTGAGGCCTGGTCGGCCCGTTTCAACGAGCCGATGTCGGACCTGGTCAAGCGTTATACCTCCTCGGTATTTTTCGACAAACGCCTGGGCTTGCTCGACATCCAAGGCTCACTCGCGCACGCCGCCATGCTGGCCGCGCAAGAGATCATCAGCCAGGACGACCTGGCCGCCATCCGTGGCGGCATGGCGCAGATTCGCGGCGAAATCGAACGCGGCGAGTTCGAATGGAAGCTGGACCTGGAAGACGTGCATTTGAATATCGAAGCGCGCCTGACCGCGCTGATCGGCGATGCGGGCAAACGCCTGCATACCGGCCGTTCGCGCAACGACCAGGTGGCCACCGATATCCGTCTTTGGCTGCGCGCCGAGATCGACGGCATTGTTCTGCTGCTGGCGACCTTGCGCCGCGCCATGCTCGATCTCGCCGAGCAGCATGCGGCGACCATCATGCCCGGCTTTACCCATTTGCAAGTGGCGCAACCGGTCACCTTCGGCCACCATTTGCTGGCTTATGTCGAGATGTTCACGCGCGACACCGGCCGCATGCAGGATTGCCGCAAGCGGATGAATTACCTGCCGCTCGGGGCGGCCGCCCTGGCCGGCACCAGTTATCCGATCGACCGGCATTTTGTGGCGAAAGAACTCGGTTTCGACGGCATCTGCGCCAATTCGCTGGACGCGGTTTCGGACCGCGACTTCGCCATCGAATTCACCGCCGCCGCGGCGCTGGTGATGACGCATGTGTCGCGCCTGTCTGAAGAACTGGTGTTGTGGATGAGCCCGCGGGTCGGCTTTATCGATATCGCCGATCGTTTTTGCACCGGCTCGTCGATCATGCCGCAAAAGAAAAACCCCGATGTGCCTGAGCTGGCGCGCGGCAAGACCGGGCGCGTGTACGGTCATTTGATGGGTTTGCTGACGCTGATGAAAGGCCAGCCGCTGGCCTACAACAAAGACAATCAGGAAGATAAAGAACCGTTGTTCGACAGCGTCGATACGGTGGTCGATACGCTGCGCATCTTCGCCGAAATGGTCGCCGGCATCAGCGTCAAACCGGACGCCATGCGCGCCGCGGCCCTGCAAGGTTTCGCCACCGCCACCGATCTGGCCGACTATCTGGTCAAGCGCGGCCTGGCATTTCGCGATGCGCACGAAGCGGTGGCCCACGCGGTGCGGATTTGCGTCGATCGCGGCTGCGACCTGGCCGACCTGTCGCTGGAACAAATGCGCGCCGACCTGCCCAACGTTGCCGCGCTGATCGGCGACGATGTGTTCGACTACCTGACGCTGGAAGGCTCGATCGCCAGCCGCAATCATCCGGGCGGCACGGCGCCGGAGCAGGTGCGTAAGGCGATTGCCGCAGCGCGTGCGGGGTTGGCTTGATTTGATCCAGGCGCAGGCCGGGGTAGGCATCGTGGGCCCGGCATGCCTGCAATTAAATCGCTGCTCGACGCCTTAAAGGTGCGCCCAAGCTGACCGGCCGCTACCGTTTGGCCTTCGCTGAAGGCTTTGGCTGCGACACGGGTTCAGGTTCTGCTACGGCTGCAGGTTCGGCATTGTTGAAGATCCATTCGCGCAATGCATTCGATCTCAGGATGCCGTAGTGGACGCGCAGGCGTCCCTCGGTGTCCGTTTCCGCTGCCAAATTCGGGCGTTTGGCATAGGTATTGGTCTGCCCCCGCTGGCTTGGCATTTTCAGATGCATGACACAGCAGTTTTGCCGCTCGGCTGCGACCTCATCGTAATGGGCATGCGCGTAACTCCACAGCTTGCCGCCAAGGTAAAGCGCGTATTCATCCAAATACCCCCGCCCCGTTTGTAGCGCATGCTGCTTCAGCTTTGCTCCAGAATGCGTCTGGCCGGTTTCGATGGGCTGCCGTCCTAGCGGGATACGTTTCTTATTCACCTTCTTGGCGTCAACCACACCAAACTCGATTAAAGTACGCAGCGCCTCAGCCGTCGGCGCTTGTTTTTCCGCGATGCGGATCGCGGCGTCCAGGCCGGTGCGTTGAACGATGCGCTCCTGTTCCCGCAGCTGCTTGGCCATATCGGCTGCCTTCCCCGCCAATGGGGAGGCCGCCTCCGAATCGGATGACAGCGCAGCTCGCTCAAGCCGATCAATCGCTTTAGCCAGCTTGTCGCTTCTTCTTTCAAGCTTCGACAGATACTGCGACAGGTAGCGTTCAACGCAGTTAGGACTTGGCGCATGGTCAACCATCTGCTCTACATATTTCGCCACGCCCATCCACTTTGGACTCTCGTCCAAAGCATTTTGAGCGAGGGCAATCAACCTGCCAAGGTACTTTTCCTGACGCTCGGTCGCCCCCGTGCGGCTCGCTTCTTGAATAGGCACAGCTTCGCCGCTCTCGACTTCAAGTGCATCGAGTTCCTCATCCGCGCGGCGCGCGACCCAAACGTCTTCGCCCAGCACCCGCGTGGTGCGCCGCTCATAACTCGCGATCACCGTCTTCCCTTCGAGAAACTCCGCTACGGTGCCCCTGCCTTCGCCAAGGATACGGCCCTTGGCGGCCAGAAACCCGTCTTGAGTCCTAATCCTGATCGGCTCGTCGGCATCAGCTGCGCCACTGGGTGACGGCTGTTTGGGTTTTACCGCGGTGCTAACGGACGGGGATGCAACCGCAACCGCGCTTGCCGGGGCCGATGCCCCGGCAACGGGCGGATCAGGCGGCGCTTCCTCGAGCAACAATCGGGCGAGCGTGTCGTCAGCGCATTGACGCAAGTGATTGAGCGCTTTGGACAACCGTTCGAAATCATCCTTAACGATTTTTCTTGGAAGTTGTGGATGCCTTTCGCGGGTTGCCTTATAGTCGTTATGTAAATCGACAAGTTTCTGCTTGAGCTTCTCGGTCTGGCTGTTGACCCCCTGGAGCACCTCAATTCGCTCCGACACTCCGGTCGGCTTGCCCGCGCGCTCCCGCAAGAAAGGTATGACGTCGCTCTCGGCGGGAGTGGCACGGCCAAAAAATTCAGGATCGCGCGCCCACATAAACGATTGGTGCAGCAGGAAAAAATCTTCCAGGCATTTTTTAGCCACAGTCTCCTGTTCGGCGCAGGCCGGACGGTGGCTCATCATCTGAAATACAATCCGGTGGATCAACAGCGAAGGCAAGGTGGCTTTAGCGCCATGATTGCGCCACTGAGTGTGCTTCGCGAGTATCTGCCTCTTCTCATCGTCGAGATATGGGCTGGTTTTGACCGTATGCGCGTGAGTCTCGGTGAACTCAGCCAAGGCCGTGCTGTACGAGCAGCACTGTTCAATTTTTTTCTCGAATTCATCCTTGAGTTTTCTGCTTTCCTTCGTCTCACCCGGCCCGCCACTACTGTCGTCCAAGCTATCCCGATACTCCCTAAGCATCTGCGATTCACCGCCCGGCATGGTCACGATGCCGCGATTCCACATGGCTTCGATCAATTCGCCGCCGATGCCGATTTTCTGCTTGTTGTACGCGGATAAGCATTCTTCGTCAGACGGCCTCAACAGCGAAATAAGCTGCTGGAGATTTTCTTGGCCGGCTTGCAATGCTTGAATCTCCGCGTCCCAAAACGGCTGAATCTCCACACAACGGCGCTTTAATTGTTCGCGAGATGCCGCCAGAGTCTGAGGAGGCGCCCCCGTCGCGGTCAAGTGCAGATGCGCTTCGATCCGTTCCCTCCACTGTTTGGAAAATTGCCTCTTGGTCTCATTGCGTCCCGCCTGCTCCAGATTTCGTTGGCGGGCCCATGCCACATGCCGGTCGTAAAACGGCTGGCGCAACTCATCCGTCTTCTCAGACTCCGCCCGCACGGTCCGGACCGTCCTCCTGGACCCTTCAACTTTGGGCATAAATACCTCTATCTAATTTCATCAATCGCTCGTGCGACACCGTATGCCGCCCCCACTTAAGTACTTCATTTGACGGATGAAACACCCTGCGTGATCAGCTTTGCCGCTGTTTTTGCAGCTCCGCCTGCGTAAGTATCCATTTGACGACCTTGCTCTCGAGTTTCGCGTAATAGACCTCGGCGCGGCGCCCGGCCGACACCTGGGCCAGCGGCCCTGGGCGGTTGGTCTCGCGTTCCTGCGCCACGGTTTTCAGATGCGCGGCGCGGCAGTCGGTGTCTTCCGCGGCAGGATTATCGTAGTGGAAATGGGCGACACACAGGGGCGTCTCGTCGCCCCGGATGGTCAGGCGACATGCCGTCAGATAATCCGCGGAGCGCGGCGACTCACGCGTCTGCTTTAACCGCGCGCCGGTGGTTTTCTCGCCCGCTTGAATCGAAGTCCCACCCAGTTTGTGACGCGGCGCCGTGATTTTGACGTCGATAGGCACCTGCTGTTCGATGAGAAACTCCAGCCCTCTCGAAGTCGGCGCTTGCTTTTTAAAGATACGTATCCCGGCATCCCGCCCGAATCGGCGCAAGGCATCGGCGGTTTCCTGCAGCCCGGCGATATGCTTTTTCGCTTCCCCGTATAGCATCTGGGCTGACTCGGATTTCAGCGCCGGCGTCGCAGCATCCAGTTGAAGGCAGTATTTGTCGAGCGCTCCCCGCATTTCATCGAGCGAGGCAACATAAGGTCCAAGATAAGCGGCAACGTCGCCCGGCGTGACTCGATAGCTCACTTCACGTTCCAGCATTCGGGCGCACATCTCTTTTGCCGGCCTGTCATGCAAAAACTCATTAGCACGGTCGAACACCCGCTGCAAACGACGTTCGTGCCGTTCGGTCGAGCGCGTTTTATCCACAGCGAGATTGGCCGGCGCTTCGTTCTCGTCGATGCCGTCCTGCTCGATTTCTGCCAGAACCCGGTCTTTCGGATACAGTTTCTCCCACACGGTCCGGTTCAAGACCTCGGTCTTGCGCCGCTTATATCGGGTCGTCTGACCTGAGAACCCGGAGGAGAACTCGACCACCTCGCCACCCTCGTGATCCGCGGTGACCTTTCCGTGTACCAGCAGGGCTCCATCCGGTGTATCGAACTTGAGCATCGGTCCGCCGGGCGTGTCGAACTTAAGCACCGGCTCCCCAGCCGGCTGACTTTCCGGCAGGACCTGTGGAGCTAGCGAAGCGGAGGCTGCCGCCCTTGGCTGCGGCTGACTCGCGGTTTTCCGGGGTTTACGTCTCCCCGCAGCGCCGGAGGATGCTGCTGTGGCCGCCAGTGACAGCAGCGCCTGATCAGTTTGCAACGCCTCATCCGCTCGCGGCGCTTCAAGCAGCAGCCGCTCCAGCGTTTCATCCGCGCTGGTTTGCAGCTTGCCGATTGCCTCTGACATGTCCCGCACATCGTCCAGGACTTTTTTCGGCAACCCGCTTGGCGTATCTGCTATGAAATCCACACATGTCTTGTGCAACTCGCTCAATTTGAGCTTGAGGCTCTGGTAGCGGCTGTTCAATCCATGCAGCACGTCGATACGATGCAACACGCCGGCCGGTTTGGCGGCAAGTTCGGTCAGCGATACACCGGCACCTTTCACCCGAGCGACCTGATACCCAAATCTTGCGGGATCGCAGGCCCATAGGAATGACTTATTCAAATCGATAGTGTTGTCCAGGCATTCGAATGCCTTGACCTCCATTTTGTGGCAGCCCGGTCTGCGGTCCAGTTGGAGCACGAGCGGCTCCAACGAGTAAAGGGACAGCTGCGTTTCGGCGCAACGCCTGATCCAGCGATTGAATCCGTCGTGCTCCAGCTTGATTTCAGGGTCGAGATATCGGCTTGACGCTTCCAGATCCAGGGCTTGAATCTCCGCCGTCTCGATCAAGACTTGTGTCGTTTTTTTCGCTGTACGCATCTTTACCTCGGCCTCTATGGCGAAGGATCGCGCAGCATCCGACGTACGGTCGGAATAAGTTCGATAGATACCAAGCAAGTCGGGCTCACCTCCATGGCCTGGAATTTTCGTGCGGGCTCTCAGCATCATTAATAATTCTGCGCGTAGCTGGATCCGCTCCAGCGGCATTTCGCGCAGGTGCTCGCGTTTGTCGGCGGACTTAATCGGTGCCGTGTCAATCAGAGGGATTGCCCTATCCAACAGGGCAATTCCCTCTCTCAGATCGGCGATCTCTTGTTCCTGGTATTGCCTGATCTGCTTATCGAGCTGGTCTATTTTTGTTTGAACCTCAGTCTTCCTGCTACTGACTGGCGCAGGCAAATTCAAGGTGGGCGCCGAATCGAGCTGTTCCCGCGTCTGCTGCAAATCCTGGATCGCAGCGAGGCGCGCTTGGCGGTTACGATCCCGGCTGATATCCCATTTATTATAGTTCGCGGCGGCCAGCATATAGTCCGGGCTTGTTGGCGCAACTTCCCCCACGGGGGAAGCGCGTGCGATGGCGGGAAATCTAGGCATGGAAGGAATCTCCAACGAGGGATCATTTCAACATGGCCGTCGCACGCTCGGCAAAACCGGCCGTGATTCAGCATTGCATTGACACCTCACTTCAGGTCTGTCTGTTTTGACCAAGCAGATGTCGTTGCAGGTGCACCAATGGCAGCGAGGCAGCTGAGCGGGAAATCGGCCTCAATGAGTGACACGTCAGGGCGTCCGAGTTCCGGCCAGGCAATTGCGACCGCACTGCGCCACGCTCATGACACATTGCGCCCGCGTGCCGGCCGAGCGAACGCAAGTGTCTCGCCGCAGTGCGAAGCTGCAGGATCGTCAGAGATCAGATTTGGGGAAATCGCCAACGCAGGTCGGCATCGATGGGGCCCGCAAGGCGGGGTGAGGCGGCGTCATCAAGCAACGCGCACCTCATGCAGCGCTCAGTCCAGGACTCGGCGCGGCGAGCCTGGACTGTCCGACTAAAACCTAAGCCCGCACGCAATCCACAAAATACTCCACCTGCCCGTTGATCTTCTCCGCCACCAAACCGTGGATATCGGTATTGAAGCCTGGGAAGCGCGCATTGAATTCACGCGCGAACTGCAGGTAACGCAAGATGATGCGGTTAAATCGCTCGCCCGGAATCAACAGCGGGATGCCCGGCGGATACGGCGTCAACAAGATGCTGGTGATGCGTCCTTCGAGTTCGTCGATCGGGACCCGGTCGATCTCGCGATGCACCAGCTTGGCATAAGCGTCGGTCGGCTTCATCGCCGGTTCCATGTCCGACAGATACATTTCGGTGGTCACGCGGGCAATGTCATTGGCCTTGTAAACACTATGGATCTGGTCGCACAACTCGCGCAGGCCGGTGCGTTCGTAGTCGGGATACTTGGCCACAAATTCCGGCAGCACGCGCCACAGCGGCTGGTTGTTGTCGTAGTCGTCCTTGAATTGCTGCAACTCGGTCACCATGCTGTTCCACCGGCCTTTGGTAATGCCGATGGTGAACATGATGAAGAACGAATACAGCCCGGTCTTCTCGACAATAATGCCATGCTCGGCCAGATACTTGGTGACGATTGCGGCAGGAATGCCCGATTCGCCGAATTCACCGTCGACATTCAGCCCCGGCGTGATGATGGTGGCCTTGATCGGGTCCAGCATGTTGAAGCCTTCGGCCAGATCGCCGAAGCCATGCCAACGCTCGCCCGGTTTCAGCATCCAGTCTTCGCGCGAACCGATGCCTTCGTCGGCCAGTTCTTCGGGACCCCATACGGTGAACCACCAGTCGTCGCCGTATTCGGCATCGACCTTGCGCATGGCGCGGCGGAAATCCAGCGCCTCGGCGATCGATTCTTCCACCAGCGCGGTGCCGGCCGGCGCTTCCATCATTGCCGCCGCCACGTCGCACGAGGCGATAATCGCGTACTGGGGACTGGTCGAGGTGTGCATCAAATAGGCTTCGTTAAAGCGATGTTTATCGAAGCTGCTGCTCTCGGAATCCTGCACCAGAATCTGCGAGGCTTGCGAAATACCGGCCAGCAATTTATGCGTGGAGTGGGTGGCAAACACCAGCGCCCCGGTGCGTGGACGGCCTGAGCCGATCGCATGCATGTCCTGGTAAAACTCGTGAAACTCGGCATGCGGCAACCAGGCTTCGTCGAAATGCAGGGTGTCGAGCATATCGCCCAGCAGGTCCTTGATCATTTCGACGTTGTACACCACCCCGTCGTAGGTACTTTGCGTGATGGTCAGGATGCGCGGTTTGGCATTGGGATTTTTGGCCAAGGCTTCGCGGGCAAACGGATTGGCTTCGATTTTTTTGCGGATGTTTTCCGGCTTGAATTCATCGCGCGGAATCGGCCCGATCAAGCCGAAGTGATTACGCGTCGGCGTGAGAAACACGGGGATCGACCCGGTCATGGTGATCGCGTGCAAAATCGATTTATGGCAATTGCGGTCGACCAGCACGATATCGCCCGGCGCCACGGTGGCGTGCCAGACGATTTTGTTCGAGGTCGAGGTGCCGTTGGTCACAAAAAACAAATGGTCGGCGCTGAAGATGCGCGCGGCATTGCGTTCCGATGCGGCGACCGGGCCGGTATGGTCGAGCAACTGACCGAGTTCGTCGACCGCGTTGCACACGTCGGCGCGCAGCATGTTTTCACCGAAGAACTGGTGGAACATCTGCCCCAGCGGGTTCTTCAGGAACGCCACGCCGCCCGAGTGACCCGGGCAATGCCATGAATACGAACCGTCGGCCGCGTAATGCGTCAGCGCGCGGAAAAACGGCGGCGCCAGTGAATCGAGGTAATTTTTCGCTTCGCGAATGATGTGGCGCGCGACAAATTCCGGAGTGTCTTCGAACATATGAATGAAACCGTGCAACTCGCGCAGGATGTCATTCGGAATATGCCGTGAGGTGCGGGTTTCGCCATATAGAAAAATCGGCAAGTCGGCATTGCGGCGGCGCACTTCCGCGACAAACGCGCGCAGTGCGACGATGGCAAACGCCAGTTCGCCGTTTTCTTCGACGCCGCTTTTGTGGATGCCGAACTCGTCGTCATCGATCGACAAGATAAAACATGAGGCACGGCTGGCCTGTTGCGCAAACGACGTCAGGTCGCCATAACTGGTCAGACCGAGTACTTCCATTCCCTCGCCTTCGATCGCCTCGGCCAGTGCACGGATGCCGGAACCTGAAATATTTTCAGAGCGAAAATCTTCGTCGATGATGACGACAGGAAAACGAAACTTCATGGAACGACTCTCCAAAAAACCACCGCCGCATGGTTGCGGCGGTTTGACGTCGCGGTACACACCGCAATCTTTGACCCGCTTTCGGCCACGCTTTCGGCCGCGCTTTTGACAGCGCTTTTAGCAGCGCTTTTGGCGCCCTAAGCCTTGGGCAGGGTCACTCCGCGCTGGCCTTGATACTTGCCGCCGCGGTCCTTGTACGACACTTCGCAAACTTCGTCGCTTTCGAAAAACAGCACTTGCGCGACCCCCTCGTTGGCGTAAATCTTGGCCGGCAGCGTGGTGGTGTTGGAAAACTCCAGCGTCACGTACCCTTCCCATTCGGGCTCGAATGGCGTCACGTTGACGATGATGCCGCAGCGGGCGTAAGTCGATTTACCCAGGCACACGGTCAACACACTGCGCGGAATCTTGAAGTATTCGATGGTGCGCGCCAGGGCAAACGAATTGGGCGGAATAATACACACATCGCCCTTGAAATCGACAAACGATTTTTCGTCGAAATTCTTGGGATCGACAATGGTCGAATTGATGTTGGTGAAAATCTTGAATTCGTCGGCGCAACGGATGTCGTAACCGTAGCTCGAGGTGCCGTAGCTGACGATCTTGCGCCCGTCTTCGCTGACCCGGACCTGCTGGGGAGCGAAAGGCTCGATCATATTGTGCTGCTCGGCCATGCGCCGAATCCATGCGTCAGATTTGATAGTCATATGCGCGCAACCAGAACCGGTTAAAAAGGACTAAAGGAATATTCAGGGCCAGGGTGCCAGGCCAAAGGAAGCCTGTTTCCCCGCCGCCCTTTCCCGGGCGATCAGTCAGGCAAAATCCGTCGGGCAAAACCGGCTTGAATCGACTTAGGCCGCTATTCTACTTGAACTGTATGTCACCACGGCAATTCAAGCATTGGGGCATAAATCGGGGCCGAAGCGGGTGAATTTGCCGGGTGAGGCCGCGGGGGCCGGCCGGGCCGCCGCGGCCTCGCCGCACGGGCGAAAACCACGGCTAAATCCGGGCAAACGGGCTCAGAAGGCGTGCAACACGCCGCACGCCAGCGCGGGTCCCGCGCCCTGGTCAGCCGCGGCGTCGTCCAGGTCTTCGTCGCGATGCACAATGACAGCCCGGCCAGCGACCGAATTGATCCCGTCCAGCGTCACATTGCGCGCCACCAGAAAGCCCGTCGCCACACCGTTGACGTCGGCGCGCACGGTGCCCAGATCGCCGTCAGGACGGGCGCCACGCTTCAGGCGCTGCCCATCGGGGTTAAACAAAGGTCCGGCGCTGCCGGCGTCGGGCGCGTTGCAATCGCCCCGTTCGTGAATATGCAAGGCATGGCTGGTGCCGGGCGGCAGGCCGCTCAAACTATAGGTGACTTGCACGCCGTCGGCGCGCTCGACCAGACTCACCGTACCCCGTGCGTTGCCGCGGTGATAAGGCAACAGCACGGCATCGGCGCTAAGCTGCAGCGCCCCCACCGAGGTGCAGGCACCCAGCAGCGAGCCCGCCACCGCCACCACCAAGCCCTCCGCCGCACGCCGGTGCCACTGTTGTCTCATAACTGCCTCGCTGCACTAAAAATCAGGTATTTTGCACTACAATCGCCGGGAATTTCGATGCCATGTCGCGCGATTGCTGGGCAATCCGCACCGCCACCTGCCGCGCAATGGCGCGATACAATTCGGCCGGTTTGCCGTCCGGGTCCGCCACCACCGACGGATTGCCGGCGTCGGCTTGTTCGCGGATGCGAATATCCAGCGGCAAGCTGCCGAGGAAATCGACCCCATATTCCGCACACATCGCCTCGCCGCCGCCCGCACCAAAAATCGATTCGGCGTGACCGCAGTTGGAGCAGATATGCACGCTCATATTTTCGACGATGCCCAAAATCGGAATGCCGACCTTCTCGAACATCTTCAGGCCTTTTTTCGCATCGAGCAAGGCAATATCCTGCGGCGTCGTCACAATCACAGCGCCCGTGACCGGCACCCGCTGCGATAAGGTCAACTGGATATCGCCGGTTCCCGGGGGCATATCGACCACCAGATAATCCAGATCGCGCCAATTGGTCTGGCGCAGCAACTGGTCGAGCGCCGAAGTGACCATCGGACCGCGCCACACCATGGGGCTGTCGGCATCGACCAGGAAACCGATCGAGTTGGCTTGAATCCCGTGACCGACCATGGGTTCCATGGTCTTGCCGTCGGCCGACTCGGGACGGCCGGTGATGCCCAGCATGGTCGGTTGCGAAGGGCCGTAGATGTCGGCGTCCAAAATGCCCACTTGCGCGCCTTCTGCCGCCAGCGCCAGGGCCAGATTGACGGCGGTGGTGCTCTTGCCGACACCGCCTTTGCCGGAAGCGACCGCAATAATATTTTTAACATTGTCCAACAGCTTCACGCCACGCTGCACCGAGTGCGCGACGATGTGCTGCGATACCGCCACCTCAACCTTGTCCACCCCGGGCAAAGCGCCCACCGCCGCGTCGACCAGCCTGCGGATGGTTTCAAACTGGCTATGCGCGGGGTAACCGAGCACCACGGCCACCATCACCTCGGTGCCGGAAATCGTTACATCGCGAATATTTTTCGCGCTCAGCAGATCGATGCCGGTATTGGGGTCGACGACTGTCGCGAGTACCGCGTCAACCTGTTTTCTATCAAGACTCATGTTTCGCCTGCTGATGGTTATGGGCCCACACAATGGATGAGCCGCCCTCTCGGTCGCAGCGGCCGGCCGGGGTTCGCTCCGGCCGACGCTCAGGGACACTATTGTAGAGCCTGGGGCCTGTTCACGCTAATAATGGGCTGGCAACCCGTGGAACAATTTTAAAATCAGGGGGAGTGGCCCTGGTCCACGATTGTGCCGATTGTGAGTCTGCGAGCGTTTTTTCGGCGAAGAAGCGACAAAGACGCGCCAATCCGGGCAGGCCGTCGGGGCGCGCCGATACGACTGCATTATGACTGCAATACAGCCGCATTTTTACAGCACGTAATAGAAGGAACAGAATGCGTTTGAAAATAATTCGAACTTTCCCTAGCTGCGGCGGGTCAGTATCTATGATGGGTGGTCACATTCCCTGCCGCCTCATCATCTCCTCTTGTCGTTGTTCTTACGGGGCTCTCCAGCCCCGTTTTTTTTCGTCTGGGTTATTCTTATCTGACCCTGTGATCAAGCAGTCAGGCGAGTACCCCGTGTTTCCGGCAAAGTAAGCGCCGCGACAATCAGCAAGCCATAAGCGCCTGCGGCGAAAACGCCGATAGCGTGCCCCAAAGACATGACTTGCGACACGTAGCCAATCAAAAACGGGAAGGCGGCGCCGACGGCGCGGCCGAAGTTATAGCAAAACCCTTGCCCCGAACCGCGAATCCGAGTCGGGAACAATTCGGTCATGAAAGCGCCCATGCCGGAAAAAATACCCGACGAAAAAAACCCCAGTGGAAAACCGAGAATCAACATCATGTCATTGGTCATCGGCACTCGGGTGTAGACCAGCGCGATAATCATGGAAATTGCGGCAAAAACGATGAAATTCTTCTTCCGACCGATCTTGTCGCTTAAAAACGCGCCGGACAAATATCCCAGATAAGAACCCAGGATAATCACCGCCAGATAGGTCCCTGTCCCCACCACACTCAGATGCTGTTCGGATTTAAGGTAAGTCGGCAGCCATGTGGTGATGGCGTAATACCCTCCTTGCGTACCGGTCGCGAACAACGCCGCACGAAGGGTAATACTCCACACGCCAGGGGCAAAGATTTCCAGCCACGAGGCAGGTGCCTGACCCTCGGCTTGCAAACGCTTTTGCTGAAGATGCACTTCCGGTTCATCGACCAGCCGCCGGATCATGAAGACAAACGGTACGGGTAAGATCCCGATGGCAAACAGCAGGCGCCACGCGTATTCGGCCGGTACAAAGGAATAGACCAAGGTATAGAGGCCGGCTGACGCTGCCCAGCCTATGGCCCAACCAGCTTGCACCATGCCCACGGCGCGGCCGCGATCACGGGGGCGGATTATCTCGCCGATCAGGACGGCGCCTGCGGTCCACTCACCGCCAAAACCGAGTCCCATCAGACCTCGGGCGACCAATAATTGAGCGAAATTCTGCGTCATGCCACACGCTAGCGTGAACACGGCAAACCAAAGTATGGTGATCTGCAGGGTTTTGACACGACCGATACGATCCGACAAAAATCCTGCCAACCAACCGCCTACGGCCGAGGCAAGCAAGGTCACCGTGCCGATCAAACCGGCTTGACCTCGACTGAGTCCCCAACTGACGATCAAGGTCGGGATCACAAAACTCAGAAATTGAGTATCCATGGCATCAAGCGCATAGCCTATCTTGCAGCTCCAGAAGGCACGGCGCTCGCTCAGGGAAATATATTTGTACCAAGAGAAGAAACCGTCCCCAGCGGTTCCGGCTTGGGTATCGCTTACATCCTCAATAGCCTGTGTTTCTTGTTTCATCACGTCTCCTTGAGTTCCCGGCTTCGCTTGCGAGGTTCAGCAAACGGCCAGTGTTGAATTTAGGATGTCGGTCATCAGCATGTGGCCTGGCTTGTGAGTGATCACGAAAGGCAGGCGGGCCCGGCAGATCGCCGTTTGAGGGGTCACGCCACAAGCCCAGAACACCGGCACCTCGTGCTCGCGAATCGAAACCGCGTCGCCATAGTCGGGGTGAGCCAGGTCTTTAATGCCCAATACTATGGGAGAGCCAAGATGCACCGGTGCGCCATGTACGGCGGGATAGCGGCTGGTGATCTGAATCGCACGAATGGCGTGCGCGCCCGTCATCGGCCGCATCGAGACGACCAGTTCTCCGCCGAAAGGGCCGGCCGGGCGATTGAGGATGGAAGTGCGGTACATCGGCACGGTCACGCCCTCCTCGACGTGGCGCAAGGGAATATGATCCTGCTGCAATAGGTGCTCAAACGAGAAGGAACAGCCAATGGCAAAAACCACCAGGTCGTCGCGCCATACGGCGTGTAAAGCATCGATCTCTTCGACAAGGTCACCGTCTCGATAGACGTAATAAGCCGGAACGTCAGAGCGGATATCGAGGTCCGATCCCAGCGCAGGCAGCGCCCACTGCCCCGGCTCGCCCACAGCCAACAAGGGACAGGCTTTCGCATTGAGCGTGCAGAACCTGAGGAAATCGCCGGCGTGCGCTTGCGGCAAAATCACCAGGTTCGCTTGAGCGTAATCGCCACAATAGCCGGCGGTTGTGCCGGAAAACTGGTTTGATCGCACCCGCTGACGGAATTTTTGCGGCATCTGCTCTCCTCGGACAAGCAACGGACCCAACGTGTCCGGGCTGAATAGAACAACGGAGAAGCCGACACTGATGAACAGAAACTTATAGTGGGACGCGGCTTCCAATGCACCGCGAACCATACTATCCGTCGCAATAACGACGTAAATAGGAAAAATCTTGCTTTCACATAAATCAACCATTCAGTTGAAAGCAAAGTCGCTGACCGGATCCTCAGGAAAGAAAGTTTTCACCTTGAAAAAGATGTGGCGGCCTTGTTTCATAAGACCGCCACAGGTTGCTTGCATCTACTTTTCGCTACTCAAATCATCGGTTTCCGCGCAAGGAAGCTCCCTGAGTGGCATGTAACGACCCCGCTGTCGAAAAAGCACGATGCTGCGGCAGCAGATCGATAGCGCCAAGCGCAACATCGCCGGAAAAACGTAATAACCTATCGAGCAAGACGCGTCCCGATGCGGCCTCATCCAACAGATAGCTAAACGAATAAAACAGGTGATGGGTTTGGGGATGCATGCTGATCCATCCTCGCTGTCCGATACCGAGCTCAAAATTGATCTTTAATAGCGTTTCGTAAACGTGCTTTCGATCACCTGCGAGTGCACCCATATCGAGATAGACCAGCAAGTTTTTCGCGTCGTAGCCGGGGTTGAAAATAAACGAAATCCGATAGTCGTCAATCTGTAATTTTCCCCCTCTCAATAATACGGCGTGATCGGCAAAGCCAATCAATTCACAGAGTTCTTTGATAACCCGTGGATAGTTCGATGTGTGCATCAACCACCTCCGCGATGTTGACCCGATGGAGTTCCCGGTCCGATCAAGCCGGCGGGTCGCCGGCCGGGTAGCCAGCGCGATTGATCGCGTATCGCGGAATCAGACGATGCACTGGACTCTTCAGCGTCAAGATAGGGTTTAAGCAATGCCATATTGAATTTCCGGCCAAAATCAGTCTTCAATACCAGCGCATCGTCTCGTCCCAGCAGAGCCTTGGCCGACACCTCAATATTGTCGCCAGTGGTAACCACAATCGGTGAAGTGTCGCTATTGCGCCTCGAACGACCGACAGAAACGGAAAAATTCAAATGTTCGATAATTGCCTCCGCCTGATACTCCATCGGGTCTACCACTTTGATATTCAAACCGCGTTCTTTTAATGCCTGGTCGACACGATCTTTCAGTGCCGGATAATGGGTGCAGCACAACCATACGGAAGTAGCATCCTCAGGTATTTTCTCAACGTATTTTTTGACCGCTTGATCGACCGAAGCTTGCACCGCCGAGTCAGGGTCAAGATGGTCAAGCCGATTAATCAGCGGCGCCCATTCTTTCGCACCGATACATATGAGTGAATTGATTGCCCCCTCGGATGCCTCGCGTACTTTATTTGGATAGCATGGATCTTTTGCTGTCGCGGGGGTCGCGAGGATAGCCGGCCGCTCGCCCCCCTCTCTTGCGATAGCTTGGGCTGTCACTTCGATCAAATCGAGCACCTTGGTCTTCTTCAGCTCGCCGAGCGCCTCCGGAAAAGCCGTACATGCCGTATTACAGGCCATGGCGATAACATCGACACCGATTTTTTCTGCTGTCTTCAAGCCATCGCCGACCAGCTTGATCAATGCACCGCGCGTTTTTTCGCCGTAAGGCGCATTGCCATGATCAACTACGATAACAAAGCGGGCGTGATGACGAGATCGAGCTTCAAGGAAGCTTGCCAGATTTTTAGCGGCGATCAGGCCGCCATTGCTGGAATCGAATGCTCCAATCAAGAATGGTTTATCGTCACGCGGTGTTCTTTTTGCGACGAAACCAACATCCATGCCTTGCACAACATTGCGCATCAACTCCAACATGCCGGCGTGAACCTGCGGCGAAAACCCGTCAACGCCGGTTCGGCTCTTGCCATCGTCCGCCAGGCTGCCGGCGCCGCTTTTCCGCGTAACACCATCGACCGCGCCAGCGGCCAACGTCGCCTCGATCATTTTGGTTTGCTGTTCCGGCGTATGTAGTTTGTCGAGCTTGCCGTTTCGCGACAAAATAACTGCGGCAATCGCCTCTGCACCGAAATTTGAATTCCAGGCCGTGACAGGATAATCCGAGGGAACGGCCGACGCCATCTCCGAACCGTCAAGTGCCCGGGGAATACCGGGCAAACCGCCCATGCCAGCCTCGTTGCCGCCGCCGCCGACACCCACCGTAGTTATACCCTGCTTCCGGGCACTCAATAACAAGCCATCGAGCGGAGGATTGAAGCTCTTGATATCGACACCGCGCATATTTCGCGGTGGTCCGCCATCAGCGATACGTGCCGGCAACTCGACCGCGACTACGGCATCCGGTCGATATTTTTCGATTACTGCGTCGGCTTGCTGATCGCCTACCGGACCATGGGGCGGGTTAAATTCCACAAAACGACCATATTGCGCGAATTTAGGGCTAAGCACTTCAATCGCGGCCCGAAGAATGGGCTGGTTGGCGCTATCGGTTACAAATGTGACCACCTTGCGCAATTCGTGCAGCGCATGGCCAAGCGCTGCCGCTCCCGGTAGGCCATCGGTTTCCGGCTTGCCCTCAGCGACTGAAAATCCCGTTACGAGCATGACGTGCTTGGCTGCGTCGAGCGCTTTAGCCGCCTTCTCAGCGCCGTCGGCACAAAAGAAATGCCCCACCCCGCGCCCGTTATAGGCACCCAGCAATCGATCAAGATTGGATGGGCCGGTTCCGGCCTCAGGTGTTGCCGGCGACCCGGGGGCGGACAAGATGCTTGCCGTCGGGATGGGATGCTTGACGTCAGCGTACGCCCGTACTCCGCCCCACGCTGCTTGGCCCAGCATCCTTGTTTTAGTGAACATCGAAACCTCCTTTGCTACTGTTTTCGCATCAACACCAACATGTTGATGGCGATGGGCCCCCTACTAAGGCTGATGTGAGTGACTCGATTAACAGCCGTGGTTCCAAAGCACGTGTACTCAACACATGCCCATCCCAATCGCTGTATCGCGGGTTTTTGGCCTTCCACACCGCGATTCCCAACCCTTCCCGCAGCCAGCCCCGCCGGCCTGATAGAATCACTGTTTGGGTTTAATCGTTTTCCGGATCGCACAGCCACTATGTCAGACCAGTCTCAGTCAGCCCGTCGCATTCTTGTGACCTCCGCCTTGCCTTATGCCAACGGCCAGATTCATATCGGCCATCTGGTCGAATATATCCAGACCGACATCTGGGTGCGCTCGCTGCGCATGCACGGCCACGAGGTGTATTACGTCGGTGCTGACGATACCCATGGCACGCCCATCATGCTGCGCGCCGAAAAAGAAGGCATTACGCCCAAGCAACTGATAGACCGTGTGTGGCAAGAACATAAACGCGATTTCGACAGTTTCGGCATCTCGTTCGACAACTACTACACCACCGATTCGGCCGAAAACAAGACCCTATCTGAAACCGTCTATCTGGCGCTCCAGGCCGACGGCTTGATCGAAGCGCGCGATATCGAGCAGGCTTACGACCCGGTGCGGGAGATGTTCCTGCCGGATCGTTTTATCAAGGGCACCTGTCCCAAATGCAAGGCGCTGGACCAGTATGGCGACTCCTGTGAAGTCTGCGGCGCGACCTACCAGCCCACCGACCTGATCGACCCGCGCTCGGTCGTCTCGGGCGCTACCCCGACGCGCAAGACCTCGACCCATTATTTCTTCCGCCTGTCCGACCCGCGCTGCGAATCGTTTCTGCGCGACTGGGTCGCCGGATTGGCGCAGCCGGAAGCCACCAACAAAATGCGGGAGTGGCTCGGCGACGACGGCGACTCCAAGCTGGCCGATTGGGACATTTCCCGCGATGCGCCGTATTTCGGTTTTGAAATCCCCGGCGCGCCGGGCAAATACTTTTATGTCTGGCTGGACGCACCGGTGGGTTATTACGCCAGCTTCAAGAACCTGTGCGAACAACGCGGGCTGAATTTCGATGAATGGGTGGCCCCCGACTCCAAGACCGAGCAATATCATTTTATCGGCAAGGACATCTTGTATTTCCATACGCTGTTCTGGCCGGCCATGCTCAAGTTCTCCGGGCATCGCACGCCGACCAATGTGTTCGCGCACGGCTTTTTGACGGTTGACGGCGCAAAAATGTCGAAATCGCGCGGCACCTTTATTACCGCGCAAAGCGTGATCGATGTCGGCCTGAACCCGGAATGGCTGCGTTATTATTTTGCCGCCAAGCTGAATAGCTCGATGGAAGACCTCGACTTGAATCTTGACGACTTTATCGCCCGCGTCAACAGCGATCTGGTCGGCAAATATATCAATATAGCGAGCCGTACCGCGGGTTTCCTGGTCAAGCGCTTTGACGCGCGGATCAAGGACAGCGCCATGCAACACCCGCTGCTGATCGCCTTGCGTCAGGCGCTGCCGAATATCGCCGCGCAATTCGAAGGCCGCGAATACAGCCGCGCCCTGCGCCTGGTGATGGAACAAGCCGATGCGGTGAACGCTTATGTCGATGCCGCCAAGCCTTGGGATCAGGCCAAGGACCCGGCCCTGGCCGAAGCCCTGCACGAAACCTGCTCGATCAGCCTGGAGGCGTTCCGCTTGTTGACGCTGGCATTAAAACCGGTGTTGCCGCAGTTGGCTGCGTCGGTCGAAACCTTCCTCGGGATTGCACCGCTGAACTGGGCGGATAGCGGCACGCCCTTAAGCTCGCAACGCCCGATCAATCCGTACCAGCATTTGATGACCCGCGTCGACGCGAAGAAGGTCGAAGCGCTGATCGAAGCCAATCGCGATTCGCTGCAAGCCACCGACGCGACTGCCCCAGTTGCGGCAACCACCGCCCCAGCAAATAAAGCTGCGGCAAAAGCGACAGCAAAACCGGCCACAAACAGTGCTGCGGCGGAAACCGAAGGTGTGATTTCAATCGATGATTTCGCCAAGATCGATTTGCGCATCGCCAAGATCGTCGATTGCCGTGCGGTTGAAGGTTCGGACAAGTTATTGCAATTGACGCTCGATATCGGCGAAGAAAAAACCCGCAATGTGTTTTCCGGGATCAAGTCGGCCTATCGTCCCGAAGATCTGATCGGCAAGCTGACCGTGATGGTCGCCAATCTGGCGCCGCGCAAAATGAAATTCGGCCTATCCGAAGGCATGGTGCTGGCGGCATCGGCGCAGGATGAAAAAGCGCAGCCGGGTCTTTATATTCTTGAACCGCATGCCGGCGCCGTGCCGGGTATGCGCGTCAAGTAAGTCTAGGCAAGCTACTTCGATTGCGTCGGCGGGTAATCATAAGACACCCGCACAGGCAAAAATTCTGCGCGCAAATCGTTTTGCGCCGGCTTCTTCCCACCGCCATGAGCGGTGGGAAGATTAAAACTGCTGCCCTCGCGACTCAGAATTTGTGGCGTATTCCCAAACGGGCAACCGCTTGCCGTCCGTTGCCGGAGCCACTCAGACTGCCCAACTCCGCCGCTGCCGGCAACCCAGTCGAATCATATCCGCTGGCAATCTGATAGTCGGCAACCGCGTAGACATCGGTCCGCTTCGAAAGCGAATAATCAACGCCAAGCGAAAACTGGTTATATCGCGCATCGCCGACGTCGATTCCTGCCCGCGTCGATGAGGCGCCCCCGCTATGGGTATAGTCGTAAGCGATACCCGCCAGTAAAGCAGGTGAAAACTGATATTTAAAATTGACCTCGATATTGTTAAATATCACGCTACCGGTATAACCATTCGGGTTCGGCCCCGCATCCACGGTATCGCCCAGGTTACGGAATTGAATATTGGTATAGGTCAGACCGATGGTCGCCGGGCCGAACGCATAAGCGCCGCCCAGTCCAGCCACTTGATATGAGCGCGCGGAGGCATAACCACCATATACCGGGTTGGTCGCACCGATATTATTCGCGCCGATACCGCCGCTATTCGCGTTATTACCGAAATACGATACGTTCGGATTTCGAACATTCAAATATGCCGCGCCGACGGATAGAGGCCCATTGGCGTAGCCGAGCCCAAACGAATAGATCTGGTTCTGCGCCAGCGAACCGGCAACGCCACCGAAACTATACAGCGCCTCGAATTTGACACCGTTATAGCTGAGACTTTGGAATTTCACGGCATTATTGACACGATAGGAATCGTTCATATTATCGATGTCGCCGACATGGGTCGAGCGATTGCTGCCCCATTGTTCACCTGCACCGAACGGCCCAAGAAAATCAACGACGCTGTCGTATTGACGTCCAAGCGTTACAGTACCCCAACTGTCGCCGGAAATACCGACGAATGCCTGGCGGCCAAATTCATCACCCCCTTGATTTAGTTTGCCGGTATCGACGTCAAAGCCGTTTTCCAGGAGGAAAATTGCTTTGAGGCCGTCACCCAGATCTTCTTGTCCTTTCAATCCCCAACGGGTGCCGTTAAGGCCACTCGATCCATTTAACTGATAAAGAGAATGCCCTTGACCTGGAGCAGTTTTGACATTGGAGACGGCTTCAAAAGCTTCATCGAGAATTCCGTATAGCGTCACACTGCTTTGCGCGTGCGCGATGCCAGTCACAGTAGCCAATGTACTTAACGCAATGAACACTTTTTTCATGTCGTCTCCTTAATTTTTTTAATAAGACAACCCTCATATTGATTAGCAATACATATTTATTTCCACCAAAATAAGGGATATTGGAGATCTCAGCGTGCCAGACGAAATTGCTCTCTGCCATAGGAAAATTCTTATTTTTACCTGGGATCGAAGAGGGTGAGTGCCGCAACACCGGAGCGGTATCCAGCGCCAGCTTTTTTGCTGACCGTGATGGTCGCCAATCTGGCGCCGCGCAAAATGAAATTCGGCCTATCCGAAGGCATGGTGCTGGCGGCATCGGCGCAGGATGAAAAAGCGCAACCGGGTCTTTACATTCTTGAACCGCACGCCGGTGCCGTACCGGGCATGCGCGTCAAGTAAGCTGCGCGCCAAGGTCGGGGGCATCCCGGCCTTGGAATTCTTGCGCGTGTGCTGCTGCCGGTACTGCCGGTGCTGCCGGTGCTGCCGGTGCTGCCGGCAGAGTTTGCCCCCCGCGCCGCGCATCGCCTCGATGCAACTCGAAAGCGTTGAACGCATCTTCAAGCAACCGCGTCTGGCTTTGCAAATGCGC
>Ga0302308_10000049_pt1 | contig 100599 bp, 107 predicted proteins | sample III_Palsa_E3_3_FD_200531 | JGI IMG/M metagenome (GOLD analysis project Ga0302308, IMG submission 200531) | Peat permafrost microbial communities from Stordalen Mire near Abisko, Sweden - III_Palsa_E3_3 | ecosystem: Environmental > Terrestrial > Soil > Palsa > Peat permafrost | place: Sweden...
TCGATATCGCGCATCAGCCGGCCGATGTATTGACGCGCGCGCGCCGAGGCCGAGCGGCTGCGCAGGCGCTGCGTTTCGAGCAGTGCCTCGAGCAGGTCCGGCGGCAGATCGAATCGTTGCAGTTGCTGCGGCTTGAGCGCGAGCAGATGCTCGCCCAGGCGCTGCAGCGCCTCGGCTTTGCGCTTGCGCGCCGAGCGGCTCGGCCGCTCCTCGTTCTGCGGATCCTGGTCCTGTGGTTGCTCGTCGTCGCCGAGGTGACTCTGACTCATTGAAATGACGCCGGCAGTGCGCTGCTACAATCGTTGGTCATCATGGTACAGCGCCGTAGGGTATGCAGGTAAGGAACGCCGATGTCGCAGCAGGTCGATGCTTCACGGATCAGCGAACTTAAAGACACCGTTGCGGCGGCTCTCGAGCAGGCGCGCGCGGCCGGCTTAAGCCATGCGGAGGCGGACGCCAGCCTGCAGCGCGGCCTGACTGTGACCGTGCGGCTCGGCGAAGTCGAGACTATCGAATATCACCGTGACCGCGGGCTGTCGGTCACCGTCTACGCCGGCAAGGCCAAGGGCTCCGCCAGCACCGCCGATCTGCGCGCCGCGGCCGTGCGCGAGACCGTGGACAAAGCGGCTGCCATCGCGCGCCACACCGCGGCCGATGAGTGCGCGGGACTTGCCGACCCGGCCGCGCTCGCGCGCGAGATTCCGGACCTTGATCTGTATCATCCCTGGGATCTCGCCCCGGAACAGGCCGTGATACTGGCGCGCGATTGCGAGGCGGCGGGGCTGGCCTGCGATACCAGGCTGCGCAATTCCGAGGGCGGTACCGTGACGACGCACAGCGGCGTGCGAGTCTACGGCAACAGCAACGGCTTCCTGCAGGGCTACCCGAGCACAAGTCACAGCATCAGCTGCGCACTGGTGGCGCAGGATGGCGATGACATGCAGCGCGACTACTGGTACACGGTCGCGCGTCGCGCACAGGCACTCGAGGATGGCGCTGCGATCGGCCGCAAAGCTGCCGAGCGTGCGCTGCGGCGGCTCGGCGCGCGCCAGCTCACCACCCGGCGTGCGCCGGTGCTGTATGCGCCCGAACTCGCGCGCGGCCTGTTCGGTCACTTCGTCGGCGCCATCCGCGGATCGAGCCAGTACCGGCGCACCTCGTTCCTGCTGGAGGCCGCAGGTAAGCCGGTGTTTCCGGATTTCCTGCAGATCGCGGAGCGTCCGCATCTGCCGCAGGGACTTGCCAGCAGCCCCTTCGATGCCGAGGGAGTCGCGACGCGCGATCGTGAGCTGGTGCGCGACGGCGTATTGACCGGGTATGTTCTGGGCAGCTATTCGGCGCGCAGGCTGGGGCTTGGCACCACCGGCAATGCCGGCGGCATTCACAATCTGCTGGTCAGCGCCAGCAGTGCCGACAGCGGCTTCGAACAGATGCTGCGGCAAATGGGCGAGGGGCTGTTCGTTACCGAACTGATGGGACCCGGTGTCAATGGCGTGACCGGCGATTATTCGCGCGGCGCCAGCGGATTCTGGGTGCAGGGCGGTGCGATCGCGTTTCCGGTGCACGAGGTCACGATTGCCAGCAATCTGCGCGACATGTTTCGCGGCATCGTCGCTGTCGGCACCGATGTCGATACTCACGGCGCCATCCGCACCGGCTCGGTTCTCATCGAAGCCATGACCATCGCGGGCGAATAGCACCCGGCGCAAAAAAATACCGGCCTCAGCGCGGGACCTGGCTCGGGGTCTCGATCAGATCGCGCAGCGTCATGGACGCAAACTGCTGCGCCCGGGTGCGATCGAGCTGCTCGCAAAACGCTTCGACTGCGGCAGGCACGGTTGGCGACTCGTAGGTTGGCCGGCTGCTCTGAGCGCGGGCGCTGAGCACGATATCGATCGGACGAATCGCATCCGCATCGTGCGCCAGTTGCAGCCTGCCATCGGCAGCCGTCGTCAGGTGGCCCGCAGCTGTCAGTCCGCGGCAGATGCGTGCCACTGCAAGGTCCGGATAATCCAGTCGCATGGCGAGCTCGGGTACGGTCCAGGGCAACCCGCCATCGCGCGCCCGCTCGGCGATCAGATACATGATGGCCAGCGCCAGGCGCTCGACATCGGCGCCGGACAGACGCGGTTCGGTCAGACCCTCGCGCAGGTAGCCCGGATTCTGCGCGTAGAAGGAAAGCCGGGCGCCGAGCAGCAGGATGGTCCAGCCGAAATAAGTCCACAGCAGCGCTGCGATCATGATGGCAAAGCCCGCGTAGACCAGCGTCAGGCGCGCCGAATACAGCACGAATTCGCTGAAGTAGGCGCCCACGGTCGCCCACAGAATGCCCGCGGTGACGCCGCCGATGAGTGCCGGTCGCAGGCGGACGCGGGTGTTGGGAATCGCGATGTAGAGTGCGGTCAACAGCACCGAGACCAGTGCGTAGGGCGCCAAGCGCAGCGCCGAGTCCGTCAGGCGATCCAATAGCGGCAGCTCGGTGATGACCCGCAGCCGCGTGCTGTCGGCAGCCAGGCGCGAGAACCCCGCCACGACGACCAGCAGCAGCGGACCCACCACCAGCAGGGTGAGGTAGTTGGCGCTGCGGCGCGCGAAGCTGCGCGGAACATCGATGCGCCAGGCGAAGTTAAACCCGTCCTCCACCTTGCGCAGGGTGCCGATCAGTGTCCAGATGAGAAAACCGAGGCCGAGCGAGCTGACCAGGCCGCCATGCACGTTGCGGGCATAGCCCATGACGCGATCAGTCAACTTGTTGGAAGCGGCTCCCATGGGAGTGAAGAAATCGTGCACCAGCGGCCGCAGCACATCCTGCGCGTGGAAGGTCGCCAGCACGCCGAAGCTCAGGGCCAGCAGCGGGATGATCGACAGCAGGCTCGCATACACCAGCCCGGTCGCGTGCAGGTTGAGCCTGCCATCGGTGAGATCGCGCAGCAGCGCGTAGGGATATCGTGCGGCGCGGCGCAGCCGCGCCGTCATTCCGGCCCGGCGCGAGGCCGGTCCGAACAGCAGCTGATCCGGCAGTGCGCACAATCGATCCCAGGTGCTGCGCACCCGATTGAAAACCTCGGTAGAGACGGCGCTCAAGCGGTGCGCGCGGCAGCGGCCCCGTCAGCAGCGGTCAGGCGCCGCAGCGCTTCGCGGTAGTTCTGGCTGGTGCGGGCGATGATATCGGCCGGCAGGCGCGGGCCGGGAGCACGCTTATTCCAGTCCAATGTCTCGAGGTAGTCGCGCACGAATTGCTTGTCGAAGGACGGTGGGCTGGTGCCGACGCGCCAGGTGTCGGCGGGCCAGAAGCGCGATGAGTCCGGCGTCAGCACTTCATCGATCAGCATGAGCTGGCCCTGATTGTCGACACCGAATTCGAATTTGGTGTCGGCGATGATGATGCCGCGCGCCCGCGCATGCTCGGATGCCAGGGCGTAGATCGCCAGCGCGGCCGCGCGGACTGACTCGGCCATCGGCGCCCCGATGAGGCTGACGACTTCATCGAAGGAAATATTCTGATCGTGCTGTCCAGGGGCCGCCTTGGTGGCCGGGGTGAACAGCGGCGCCGGCAGTTGCTGCGCCTGGCGCAGGCCCGGGGGCAATGCGATGCCACAGAGGTTGCCGCCCGCCTGATAATCCTTCCAGCCCGAGCCGATCAGGTAGCCGCGCACCACCGCCTCCAGCGGCAAGGCCCGCAGGCGCTTGACGATGACCGCGCGGCCTTCGAGCAGCGCCAGGTCCGCGGGATCGCGCACCACGCTCGCGAGGCTCTGGCCGGTCAGGTGGTTGGGAATCAGGCTGGCCGTGCGCGCGAACCAGAAGCGCGAGATCTCATCCAGGACATGGCCCTTGCCGGGAATCGGATCGGGCAGTACCACGTCGAAGGCGGACAGTCGGTCGGTGGTGACGATCAGCAGCCGCTCGGCGTCGAGCGCGTAGATGTCGCGCACCTTGCCGCGGTGCAGCCGCGTGAGGCCCGGAAGGTCGGTGTCATATACGGTGCTTGAGCTGGGCATCACGGGCTTGGTGGCCAAGGCTTGCTACCATGGCCGGCGCGTTGAAGGGGGCGCGCATATTGACATGAATTGGGCGGGAAAAGTCATCGGTGGCGTGCTGGGACTGGCAACCGTGGGGCCGTGGGGCGCCGTGCTGGGCGCGCTGATCGGGCATCAGTTCGATACCGGCGCGGGTTTGAGCTCGCTGCTGGGCGGCGGCGCGGATCCGGCCCGGGTCAATGCACTGTTTTTCCCCACGACTTTCCGCGTCATGGGGCATATCGCCAAGGCTGACGGTCGCGTGTCCGAGCAGGAAATCGCATCGGCACGGGCCGTCATGCACGCACTGCGTCTGACTTCCCCGCAGATGCTCTCGGCGATGGGCTATTTCAACGAGGGCAAGCAGGCGACCTTCGACCTGGACGCAGCCCTGCGGCATCTGCGTGGTGCCATCGCGCCTCACCCCGAGCTGGCCAATTTCTTCATCGAGATCCAGCTGCAGGCGGCGCTTGCCGGCGATGGGCTGACGGGCCTGCCGCGTGCGCGGCTGCGGCGCGTGGCCCTGCTGCTGGGGCTGGGACAGGCGCAGTTCGCGCGGCTCGAAAGCATTCTGCGATGGAACAATCGGGGTGCCGGCGCTGGCGCCGGCGCTGGCGCTGGCGCTGGCGCAGGGGCGGGGGCGTCCCAGGGCAGCCGGGTCAGCCCCGAGGAGCGCATTGCGCAGGCCTACAGCATGCTCGAGGCCACGCCGTCGATGAGCGATGAGCAGATCGTGAAAGCGTATCGCCGGCAGATGAGCCGCCACCATCCCGACAAGCTCCAGGCCAATGGCTTGCCGGAGGCGATGCTCGAGCGCGCCAAGGAGCGCACGCAGCAGATCCAGGTGGCCTACGAGGCAATTCGCGAGCGTCGCGGCATGCGCTAGACTCGATCGCATGCATTTAATAGCGCCTTCCATTCTGTCAGCGGATTTCGCGCGCCTGGGCGAAGAGGTCGAATCGGTGATCGCCGCCGGCGGCGACGTGGTGCATTTCGATGTCATGGACAACCACTACGTGCCGAACCTGACGATCGGGCCGGTGGTGTGCGAGGCGCTGCGGCGCTACGGCATCAAGGCACCCATCGATGTGCATCTGATGATCCGGCCGGTCGATCGCATCGTGCCGGACTTCGCGGCCGCCGGGGCGACCTATATCAGCTTTCATCCCGAGGCCAGCGAACACGTCGACCGCACGATCGCGCTGATTCGCGAACATGGCTGCAAGCCGGGGCTGGTGTTCAATCCCGCCGCGCCACTGGATTGGCTGGACTACACGCTGGGCGAACTCGACCTGGTGTTGCTGATGTCGGTGAACCCTGGCTTCGGCGGCCAGAAGTTCATCCCCGGCGTGCTGCCCAAGATCGCCGAGGTTCGCCGCCGGGTCGCGGCCAGCGGGCGCGATGTGCGGGTGGAAGTGGACGGCGGCATCAAGGTGGACAACATCGCTGCCGCGGCCAAGGCCGGCGCGGACATGTTCGTGGCAGGCTCGGCTATCTTCGGCAGCAAGGACTACGCGGCGACCATCCGCGCGATGCGCGCGGCGCTCGCCACAGAGACTGCTTAATCCTCGTCGTCGTCGTCATCCTCGTCGGCCTCGACGGGTGCCACGGCGCGCGGCCGTTCCTGCGGGCGGTCGCGCTTGGGAGCGGCCGGCACGATCACCGGGCGCGTCTTCATCTTCGGCCGGGCGTTGAACACCACGATGGTCTTGCCGGTGGCACGCAGCAGGCCCTGGTCTTCCAGCACCTTGAGCACGCGGCCGGCCATCTCGCGCGAGCAACCCACGAGACGCGAGAGTTCCTGGCGCGAGACCTTGATCTGCATGCCTTCCGGATGCGTCATGGCATCGGGTTCTTCGCACAGGCCGGTGATGGCATGTGCCACCCGGCCGGTGACATCGACGAAGGCCAGGTCGCCGAGCTTGCGATTGGTGCGATCCAGGCGGGTTGCGAGCTGGGTGGCCAGCTCGAAGATCAGGCCGGGACTTTCGGTGGCCACCTGGCGGAACCGCGGATAGGTCATTTCCGCCAGTTCGCAGGCATTGCGCGTGCGCACCCAGGCGCTGCGCGTGGGCTGTTCGTAGAACAGGCCCATCTCGCCGAAGAACTGTCCCTTATTGAGGTAGGCAAGGACCATCTCATTGCCTTCCTCATCCTCGATCATGACTTCGACCGAGCCACTGATGATGTAGTAGAGAACATCGGGCAGGTCGCCGGCGTGAATCAGCACAGTCTTGGAGGGCACCGTGCGAATGCGGCAATAGCTCAGGAAACGGTTGATCGCAGGAATGTCGCTTAAGGGTCTGACATTCTCTTCCATGATTAGCTGGCCTTCGTAACGTGATACAAGCGACTGCGCTTGCGGCCTTTTATTACACCTGTCGTGCTGGCCGCAAGTGACAATTGTTCCATCGACCCCTCAGAACCAATACGCGGTGCCGGTCATTACTCTGGCGGCCACGCGCATCAGGCTCGGGATCGGCGCCGGCAAATCCACGGCGCCGCGCGCGCGCGCGGCCTGGCCGTGGGCCGACTCTTCGTTTTTCATGTGCTGCACGATGCCGCGGCTGCGCAGATCCGCAGCCGGCAACCGGTCCAGATGACTGGCGAGGTGCCCCTCCACTTGGAGCTCGGTCTCGGTCATGAAGCCGAGACTCACGGCGTCGCCGAGCACTGCGGCGGCGGCCCCCAAGCCAAAGGAGCCCAGGTACCACAGCGGGTTGAGCAGGCTCGGCCGCGATCCGAGTTCGTGCAGGCGGGCCTCGCACCAGGCCAGATGATCGGCTTCCTCATTGGCGGCGCGATCGAGGAATTCGCGCGTCTGGCTGGAACGCGACAGCGCGGCCTGTCCCCGGTAGAGCCCCTGGGCGGCGATTTCTCCGGCATGATTCACGCGCATCAGGCCGGCCGAATGACGTCTTTCACCCGGGGTCATCGAGCCGGTATCGGCGGGAAGGTCGGGGTGGCGGGAACTGCGCGCGGGCGCAAACAGGGTCCGCAGCGTCTGATCCGCGACATTGAGCACCGAATCGAGGACGTCGCCGGCCAACATGGCGACATTATATGTCATACCGCAGCACGACCGTCGTTTTGCAATGCTGCGGGCCCTTGAGTACACTTCCGGCCCTTTTTGAGTTTCCAGGTTCCAAGGATACGTGGGATGAAGACTGAATTTGCCAAGCCGGCGACCGTCCGCGGGGATTGGTATGTCATTGACGCCAGTGGCAAAACACTGGGCCGTTTGTGTTCCCGGATTGCGCTCCGGCTCAAGGGCAAGCACAAGGCGGATTACAGCCCGCATGTGGACATGGGCGATCATATCGTCGTGCTGCACGCGGATAAGATCGCGGTCACGGGCCACAAGCTCGACGACAAGATCTATTACCACCACACCGGCTTCCTCGGTGGCATCAAGTCCATCGCACTGGGCAAACTCCTCAAAGAGCACCCCGAGCGCGCGATCCAGTTTGCGGTCAAGGGCATGCTGCCGAAGACGACCCTGGGCCGGAAAATGTTTCGCAAGCTGCACGTGTTCGCGGGCGATAAGCATCCGCACTCGGCGCAGCAGCCCAAGCCGCTCGAACTTTAAGGATACGAACCAACTGTATGGCTGCTTCCACGAACTACGGCACCGGTCGGCGCAAGAGCGCCACGGCGCGTGTCCATCTCTCGCCCGGCAAGGGCCAGATCACCATCAACGACCGCCCGATCGACGAATTCTTCGGTCGTGAGACCGGCCGCATGATCGTGCGGCAGCCGCTCGAGCTGGTACAGATGGCGACCACCTTCGACATCTCGGTCAAGGTCGCCGGCGGCGGCATCACCGGCCAGGCCGGCGCCATCCGCCACGGCATCGCCCGCGCGCTGATGGACTACGATGAGTCCCTTCGCAGGCCCCTGCGTCAGGCCGGGTTCGTCACGCGCGATGCGCGCGAGGTCGAACGCAAGAAGGTCGGACGGCGCAAGGCACGTCGCGGTACGCAATACTCCAAGCGTTGACGTAGACTCGGGCGGTTCGGTACCGCTGGGGGATCGTCTAGTGGTAGGACTGCGGACTCTGACTCCGCCAACCTAGGTTCGAATCCTAGTCCCCCAGCCATCCTTGAAGGATGGCGCTCAGATCAGGTCAATGCCCGCAGCCGTGCCGACGATCAGCAGGTCGGCACCCCTGCGGGCGAACAACCCCACGGCGACCACTCCCACGATGTGATCGATGGCGCTCTCGAGCGAGCGCGGATCGCCGATGGTGAGGCCATGGACGTCGAGGATGTGATTGCCGTTGTCGGTGACGACGCCGCAGCGCCAGACCGGGCGGCCGCCGAGCTGCTGCAGATGCCGGGCGACATGCGTGCGCGCCATCGGGATCACTTCCACGGGTAGCGGAAACCGGCCGAGGGTGTCCACCAGCTTGCTGTCGTCGACGATGCAGACGAAGCGCTCGGCAGCCGCGGCCACGATCTTTTCCCGCGTCAGCGCGGCGCCGCCGCCCTTGATCAGCGCTCGCTCGCGCGTAGCTTCATCAGCCCCGTCGATGTAGAGCGGCAGCTCATCGACATCGTTCAGATCCAGCACCTCGATGCCGTGCGAACGCAGGCGTGCACTGCTGGCCTCCGAACTCGAAACCGCGCCGCGCAGCCGCAGTCTCCCCAGCTCCTGCGCCAGCAACTCGATCAGCGCATTGACGGTCGAGCCGGTGCCCACGCCCAGGATGGTGCCGGCGCGGACCTGTGCCAGTGCGGCGCGCGCCGCCCGCTGCTTGCGCTGCTGTGCCGGATCGGGAGGTGGGATCGAAGGATTACTCATTGTCAGATACGACAGTGCCCGCGTAAGCGGGCACTGTTTGAAGCTTTGAAGTGCGGCGAGCGAGGATGTTATCCAAGCCCGCCGCTGCTGAAGGCCTTACTTCTTTTTCGAAGCTTTCTTTTTTGCCTTCTTCTTTGCTTTCGCCATGACTATCTCTCCATATGTCAGGTTAGTCCGGGGTCCGAGTATATACACGCATTGCAAAATTACAAGCAAGCGAGTATGCGAACTCGCATGTGTGATCTTGCTCACACAGCTCATGCGCCACTCATTCGAGCGCGATGATGAATTTCCAGTGAGCATTTTCGACCGGCATGACCGACAGACGATTGCCCGTGCGCAGCACGATCATGCCTGCCAACTCACGCCCGGCGTGTTTGCGCAGCTCATCGAGAGTGATGATCCGCTTCAGCCGCCGCAGCAGCTTTACATCGAAGGTATACCAGCGCGGCTGCGCTGCGCTGCTGGCCGCATCGTAGTGATCATCGTGTGGATCGAGGGCGCTGCGGTCCGGATAGGCCGCGCGCGTCACGCTGACGATGCCGGCGATGCCGGGTTGCTCGCAGCTGGAGTGATATAAAAAGGCCTGATCGCCCTTGCGGATCTCATCGCGTATCAGGTTGCGTGCCTGGTAATTGCGCACGCCCTCCCAGTTCGTGGTCCGGCCGCGCGCGGCCGCCAGATCCTCGATACCGAACACCGAAGGCTCGGTCTTGATGAGCCAGTGCTTCAAAAGTACTCCACGCCTTCTTCGGTAACGATCGCATCCAGCGGCACGTCGTGCCTTCCACGGTCGATGTGATCGACGCGCTGGCAGGCGAAGGCGAGGCCCACCAGCACTGGCCGGTGCCAGCTGTGCCGGCGGTGGCGGAAGGCGAATACCCGATCGTAGTAGCCGGCGCCCGACCCCAGGCGCGTCCCCGCATCGTCGAAGCCGAGCAGCGGCATGAACACCACCGAGAGCGAGCGGGCGGGCATGGTCTCGGCGGTGCCGGGCTCGGGAATGCCGTGGCGATTGGCGAGCGTCAGCTCGCCGTGATCGCGCGCGAACAGCATGGCGCGCGCCCGGTAGTTGCTGATGCGGGGCAGGTAGACCGGGCAGCGGCGACGGCGCGCCAGGGCGCGCAGCGCCTCGGTGCCGACTTCCAGCCCGACCGATACGTACAGGCCGATGGGGCGCGCACCATGCAGCCAGCGTGATGCGGCGATATGACGTGTGATGGCGTGTGCGGCCGCACTGCGCCCGGGGGCGCCCAGTGCTCGCCGGCGCGCGCGCAGTTGTTGTCGCAGCGCATCGCGCCTGGCGATGAAGCCGTCCGCCGCTGCGGGGGTGAGCGGCGTGCCTGAAGAATTCAAAGGGCGTCACCCGCAGATGCCGTTGCGAACCGTTGCTCTCGACCGGAGCAACAAGTGGGATCACCTGCGACAGGTAAGGCTTTCTGCTGCAAGGCAGACCTGCACAGTGCTGTCGGCAAGGCTATCGATCCCTTGGGTGTTTCAATTAGGGCCGAGAGGTAACCCAGTCCACTTGTCGAACACCGCAGGCGACGCTTGCGAAGACTCTACACCAAAGCACGGGGGGCTGGCGTAAGACACAGTCTACAGTTCGAGCTGCTGTCCCTTTTGCAAGGAAGATTCGACACGTTCGCGCATGGTTTTGAGGCGATGTCCGACTTCCTGCTCGGTGCCGGTTTCGCGCGCGCGCAATGTAATGAGCTCATGTGCCAGGTTCAATGCGGCCATGACGGCGATGCGGTCCAGGCCGACGATCTTGCCGCTGTCGCGGATCTCGCGCATGCGGCCGTTGAGATACTCGGCGCTGTCGAGCAGTTCGGTGCGCTCCTCGGGAGCGCAGGCCACCATGTATTCCTTTTCGAGGATGCGAACACTCAGGGGGCGCGCTTCGCGCTCGCTCACGCGCTGTGCTCCATCGACTTGAGGCGCCCGATCATGGCTTCTACCCGGGTGCGCACCTGCTCGCTCCGGTGCAACAGCGAAGTTTTTTCCGACGCCAGGGTGTCCTGGCGGGACCGCAGCGCGCGGTTTTCTTCCTTGAGCTGATGCATGCTCGCAAGCAACTCATCGATGCGTTTTTCGAGCCGTTTGAGCTCGAGTTCGACCGCAGAGGAACGATTGGCGTCTGTCATGGCAAAACTATAGTTCGCTCCCGTCTGACAGGTCAACGGAATCCTTAAAAATGCACGGTTTGTGTTGCGGTTGGCGCAGCTCCTGCATACCATTTTGGCGTGACCGGGCATCATGATTATTCGCGGATCCAGAGCACGCTGGCTGCCTCGCACGCGCTGGCCGATGCCGCCGAGGCACACGGTACCCTGGCCGGGGCGCTGTGCGCCCTGGTGCCCTACCGCCTCGAGGACTGGCTGGCCGAGATTCTCCCCGAGGGCGTACATGCCGGCCGCGCCGACCCGGCACTGCAGATGCTCTATGAGGGCACGGTTGCGGCGCTGTCGAATCGGCAGATGGATTTCGATCTGCTCATTCCCGACGACGACCGGCCGATCGAGGAGCGTACCCAGGCATTGACCGCCTGGTGCAGCGGGTTTCTGTACGGCCTGGGCACCAATGGCGCCGCCGATCCGCAGCGTTTACCGGGCGATCTGGGCGAAATCCTCCGCGATCTGACAGAGATCACGCATGCCGATGTCGACAATACCGACACCGTCGAGGCCAACGAATCGGCCCTTGCGGAGCTGGTGGAGTTCGTGCGGGTCGGGGTGCAGCTGGTATTCGATGAGCTCGAGCCACTGCGTGAGCGCCACACCGTGCCCGGACAGGTGCTGCACTGATGGGCGACCCGCAAGCCACGCGCGCCGCGTTCGTGCCTCATTTACCTTAAGCTGCTCGCGCGCCCCTCCACATCGTTCTTTTAAGTATCGAGGCATTCATGGCCGAAGCATCCAAAGTCGAATTTGCGCGCCGCCGCCGGGCGCTCATGCGCCTGATGGGGCGCGACGCCATCGCCGTGGTGCCGTCCGCCCCGGTACGGCAGCGGAACAATGACGTCGAATACAATTATCGCCAGGACAGCGACTTCTACTACCTGACCGGCTTCAGCGAGCCGGATGCGGTGGCGGTGCTGATACCGGGCCGCGAGGCGGCCGAGTACGTGCTGTTCGTGCGCGAGCGCAACCGGGAACGCGAGATCTGGGACGGCAAGCGCGCGGGCCCGGACGGCGCGGTCGAAGAGTACGGCGCCGACGATGCCTTTCCGATTACCGATATCGACGAGATCCTGCCCGGGATGCTCGAGGGCCGCCAACGCGTGTTCTACACCATGGGCCTGAACCAGGAATTCGATCAGCGCGTCATCGGTTGGGTCAACTCATTGCGCGCCCAGGCACGCAGCGGGATGCACCCGCCGCAGGAATTCGTCGCGCTCGATCACGCGCTGCATGACATGCGCCTGTTCAAGAGCCGCGCCGAGGTCAGCCTGATGCGTCGCGCGGGCCAGATCGGCGCCGACGCGCATGTGCGCGGCATGCGCTTCTGTCGCCCGGGACGCATGGAATACGAGGTCATGGCCGAACTGCTGCACGAGTTCAATCGTCACGGTGCCGACATTTCCTACCACCCCATCGTCGGCGGCGGCGCCAACAGCTGCGTGCTGCACTACCGCGACAACAGCGCGCGCCTCAACGACGGTGACCTGCTGCTGGTGGATGCGGGCTGCGAATATGGCTACTACGCCTCCGACATCACGCGCACCTACCCCGTGAACGGCCGCTTCACGCCCGAACAGCGGGCCGTGTATGAGGTGGTGCTCGAAGCTCAGGCCGCGGCTATCGCCAAGGTCAAACCCGGCAACCACTGGAACGAGCCGCACGATGCGGCCGTCAAGGCGATCACCCAGGGCCTGGTGCGGATCGGCCTGCTGCGCGGCTCGGTGCCGGGCCTGATTAAAAGCGGCGCCTACAAGCAGTACTTCATGCACCGCACCGGCCACTGGCTGGGCATGGATGTGCATGATGTCGGGGACTACAAGGTCGGCGACGAGTGGCGGGTATTCGAGCCCGGCATGGTGTTGACGGTCGAACCCGGTATCTATATTGCCGCCGGCACCCGCGGTGTCTCCCGTCGTTTCTGGAATGTCGGGGTGCGCATCGAGGACGACGTGGTCGTGACGTCTGCAGGGTGCGAGGTGCTCACCGATGGCGCGCCCAAGGCCCCGGACGAGATCGAAGCGCTGATGGCGGCGGCGTGATTTGAGCCTCGCGCCCATGCGCGTCGATGTCGCCATCGTCGGTGGCGGCATGGTGGGCGCAAGTCTGGCGCTGGCGCTGCAGGGTACGGCACTCAGGGTAGCGCTCATCGAAGCGGTCGCGCCGGAAAGTGCCGCACAGCCAAGCTTCGATGATCGCACCACGGCGCTGGGCAACGGTGCGCGACGCATCCTCGATACGCTTGGCGTGTGGCGAGAGATCGCGGCCCAGGTGGCGGAGATCCGCGGCATTCACATTTCCGATGCCGGTCGTTTCGGTTTTGCCCGGCTCGAAGCCTCGCAGCATCACCTCACCGCCTTCGGCTACACCGTCACCAACCGGCACATCGGCGCGGTGCTGTGGCAATCGCTGCGCGCGCAGAGGCGCATTTCACTGTTGTGTCCGGCGCGCACACTCCAGGCCCGGCTCGATGCCGACGGTGCACGGCTGCGAATCGCGGATGCCGCGGGAGCCGAAACCGAGGTGCATGCGGCACTGGTGGTGGCGGCCGATGGTGCGCACTCGCTCATCAAGCAGGCCGCGGGCATCGCCTCGAGCGAGGACGACTACCGGCAGGTGGCGGTGGTCGCGAATATCAGGACCGACGCGGGTGCTGCCGGCATCGCCTACGAGCGCTTCGCCGATGCCGGTCCCATGGCGCTGCTGCCACTCGTTTCGGGCGGCTACACGGTCGTCTGGACGCTCGAGCCCGATCGCGCCGCCGCACTCAAGGACTGCGACCCGGCTCTGTTCTGCGAACAGTTGCAGCGCGCCTTCGGCTGGCGCGTCGGCCGTATCCGCGAGGTCGGTCGACGTGCGGCCTATCCGCTGGCGCTGGTGCGCGCGCTCGAGGCCAGCGCCACGCGCGTGGCGCTGATCGGCAATGCGTCGCAGGCGCTGCATCCGATTGCAGCGCAGGGCTTCAACTTAGGGCTGCGCGATGCGGCGGTGCTGGCCGAACTGATCGCCGCGGCGGCCGATCCCGGTGCGCCAACCGTGCTGGCCGAATTCGCGGCGCGTCGCGCGAACGACCGGCGCGGCATGATCGGCTTCACCGACAATCTCGTGAAGCTGTTCGGGGATCGGCGTGCTGCCATGATCGCCGCACGCAATCTCGGACTGCTGCTGTTCGACTTGAACCCGCCGGCCAAGCGGGCGTTGGCGCGGTTGAGCTTTGGTTTCGGGGACGCGCTGCCGCGACTGTCGCGCGGTCTGCCGCTGTGAGCGAGCGCTTCGAGGTAATCGTGATCGGCGGCGGCCTTGCCGGCGCCTGCGCGGCGGCGCTGCTCGCGCGACACGCCGGTATCGACGCTGCGCGGGTGGCATTGCTGGCCGCGCAATTGCCGGCGCCGGCAGTCGCCGGCGCGCCTCCCGAATTGCGCGTGGCCGCCCTGTCGCGCGCCAGTGAGCATGTGCTGCGCGCCGCAGGCGCCTGGCAGCGGCTCGATACGCACCGCCTGTGCGCCTACGAGCGCATGCGCGTCTGGCATGAGTCGGCCGCCGTGGATGGCGCGGGTTCGTTGTGTTTCGATGCCGCCGATCTGGGCGAGCCGAACCTGGGCTATATCGCCGAGATGAATGCGTTGCAGCGTGCCTGCATCGAGAGTTTTCGCGATTCCGGCGGGGTGGTACGGGAGGCCGCGGTCGATGCGCTCGAATTCGACGAGAGTGTGGCGCGCCTGCGCTCGGGTGCAGACCTGTTCGAAGCGCGGCTGGTGGTCGGCGCCGATGGCGGAGAGTCGCTGGTGCGCGAGGCCGCGCGCCTGTCGGTGCGAACGCGCGATTATCATCAGCGCGCCATCGTCGCCACGGTGGCCACCGCCAAGCCGCATGCTTGCACGGCCTGGCAGCGCTTCCTGCACACGGGGCCACTCGCGCTGCTGCCGCTCTACGATGGCTGCAGTTCCATCGTCTGGTCCCTGGATGAGAATCTCGCGCGCTCGAACCTTGAGTGCGAGCCGCATGAATTCGAGCGGCGCCTGTCGAGCGCTGCAGCATTTGCGCTCGGCGAGCTGCGACTGGTCAGCGAGCGTGCCAGCTTCCCGCTGCGCAGCATGGCCGCCGACTCCTATGTGGCGCCGCGCTGCGCCCTGATCGGCGATGCCGCCCATGTGATCCACCCGCTGGCCGGGCAGGGCGCCAACTTAGGTCTGCTCGACGCGGCGGCGCTGTGCGAGGCGGTCGCGGCTGCGCCCACGATGCGCGAGGATCCCGGCGCATTGCGCCTGCTGCGCCGCTATGAGCAGCAGCGGCGCACGCACAATCTGGCCATGGACGCCGCCATGCACGTGTTTCAGAGCGGCTTCGCGGCAGCCCGCGGACCGGCCGCCTGGCTGGTCAATCAGGGTTTTGCGATGGTCGATCGCAGCGCCCCGCTCAAGCGTGCCTTCGCACGCCAGGCGCTTGGCACCGCCGGCGAGCTGCCGCGACTGGCACAGGCCGCCATCGGCAGGTGAGAGCTAGCGGGTAGGGATCTGGTCGATCTTCGCGGCGCAGATCAGGTCGTTCTCGCTCAAGCCGCCGATGGCGTGAGTCGAATAACGGACGCGGCAGTAGTTGTAGCCCACCTGCAGATCCGGATGGTGATCCTCGAGGTTGGCGATGTGCGCGAGCGCATTGACGAAGCTCATGGTGCGATAGAAATCGCGAAACGCGAACTCGCGCCACAACGCCTTGCCATCCTCGATGAGACGCCATTCGCCCGAGAGCTGCGCCAGGGCGCGCTGCGCCTGCTCGGCAGTCAGCGCCGGCACCCCGCCCTCGCAGGGCTTGCAGCGGCGGTCGGCCAACTCGCACGCCTGGCCGGGATCGCTCATGCTTTCACCGCCGCTTCTTCCACCCGGCGAGCATAGGTACGCGCGATGTACTGCTCGACCAGCTGCTGGAATTCCTCGGCGATGCGATCGCCTTTGAGCGTCACGGTCTTGGCCCCATCCTCGTATACCGGCGCCACCGGGCGCTCGCCGGTTCCGGGCAGGCTGATGCCTATGTTGGCGTGCTTGCTTTCGCCGGGGCCGTTGACCACGCAGCCCATCACGGCCACCGTCATGGTCTCGACGCCATCGTAGGCTTCGCGCCACTCGGGCATGCGCTCGCGCAGGTGGCGCTGAATGCTGTCCGCGAGAGTCTGGAAATACGTGCTGGTGGTGCGGCCGCAGCCCGGGCAGGCCGTAACCAGCGGCGTAAAGGAGCGCAGGCCCATGGTCTGCAGCAGTTCCTGGGCAACGATGACTTCGCGCGTGCGGTCCCCGCCCGGCTCCGGTGTCAGCGACACACGCACCGTATCGCCGATGCCCCGCTGCAGCAGGATTGCCATGGCCGCCGAGGAGGCGACGATGCCCTTGGAACCCATGCCTGCCTCGGTCAGCCCCAAGTGCAGCGCGAAGTCGCTGCGCGCGGCCAGATCGCTGTACACGGCGATCAGATCCTGCACCGCGCTGACCTTTGCCGACAGTACGATGCGTTCGCGCGCCATGCCCAGCTCGACGGCTCGTTCGGCACTGTCGATGGCCGAGCGCACGATGGCCTCGCGCATGATCTCCTGTGCGGACCTCGGCTCGGCGGCATGGCTATTGGCGTCCATGAGCCGCACCAGCATGTCCTGATCGAGGCTGCCCCAGTTGACGCCGATGCGCACCGGCTTGTTGTTGGCACAGGCGATTTCGATCATCTCGGCGAATTGAGAATCGCGCTTCGAGCCGCGGCCGACATTGCCGGGGTTGATGCGGTATTTGGCCAACGCCTCGGCACAGCCCGGATGTTCCTGCAGCAGCTTGTGACCGTTGAAATGGAAATCGCCAATCAGCGGCACGTTGCAGCCGATGGCATCCAGCCGGTTGCGGATATGCGGTACCGCGGCGGCCGCTTCGGCCGTGTTCACGGTGATACGGACCAGTTCCGAACCCGCCGCGGCCAGCGCCGCGCACTGATTGACCGTCGAGGTGATGTCGGCGGTGTCGGTATTGGTCATTGACTGCACGACGATCGGCGCATTGCCTCCGATCGTGACTCGGCCCACCTGTACGGGGCGGCTCAAACGGCGTTCTGGTCCCATGGCGCTATTGTAGTTCAGGGGTGTCGTCCACGGCCAAACTGCTATGATTCGGCCCCCAAGTGGAGAGCTGGTTGGGCAGGCATACCTGTTTATTCGATCTGCACGTGGAACTTGGCGCGCGCATGGTCGACTTCGGCGGCTGGGACATGCCGGTCGCCTACGGCTCGCAGATCGAGGAGCATCACGCAGTGCGCCGCACCGCGGGCGTGTTCGATGTCTCCCACATGGGCATCGTCGACCTGCGCGGGGAGCGCTGTCGCGAGTTCCTGCGCGGGCTGCTCGCCAATGACGTCGCGCGGCTGAACCTGCCGGGCAAGGCGCTCTACAGCTGCATGCTCAACGAGCAGGGCGGCGTGCTCGATGACCTGATCGTCTACTACCTCGATGAGGACTTCTTCCGGCTGGTGGTCAACGCCGGGACGCGCGATACGGATCTGGCCTGGATCGGTGCGCGAGCCGCCGAGTACGGCGTAGCCTTACGCGAACGGCGGGATCTGGCGATGCTGGCCATCCAGGGTCCGCAGGCGCGTGAGCGCAGCGCGGCCCTGCTGACCGCCGAGGCCGCCTGGGCGGTGCTGGAGCTGCAGCCATTCTTCGGTGCGCAGATCGGCGCGTGGATGGTGGCGCGCACCGGGTACACCGGCGAGGACGGCTTCGAGATTATGTTGCCAGCGCCGGAAGCGACCTCGGTCTGGCGACGCCTGAATGCCGCGGGGGTACGGTCCTGCGGGCTCGGCGCGCGCGACACGCTGCGACTCGAGGCGGGCATGAACCTGTACGGCAACGACATGAACGAGCAGACTAATCCGCTCGAATCGGGACTGGCATGGACCGTCGCCTTCGATCCGCCCGACCGCGCCTTCGTCGGCCGCGCAGTGCTCGAGGGGATTCGTGCCCGCGGCCCGCAACTTAAGCAGGTGGGACTGGTGCTGGATGAGCGTGCGGTGCTGCGCAGCCATCAGCGCGTGCTGGTGCCCGGGGTGGGCGAGGGCTGCGTCACGAGCGGCACCTATTCTCCGACACTCGAGCGCTCGATCGGCCTGGCGCGTGTGCCGATGGCGACCGGCCTGTCAGTGCAGGTCGAGGTGCGGGGCCGCGAGCTGCCGGCCCGGGTGGTGCGGGTGCCGTTCGTGCGTCATGGCAAGGCGCTTATTTCGCTGGTTTGACAGGTTGGAAGGAAGGCGATGAGCAACATTCCGCAGGATCTCAAGTTCACGCGCAGCCATGAATGGGTCAAACCGCTCGGCGACGGGATTACCGAGTTCGGCATCAGCGACCACGCGCAGCATGCGCTCGGCGACCTGGTGTTCGTCGAGTTGCCCGACGTAGGCCGCGTGCTCAAGCTCGGCGAGTCCTGCGCCGTGGTCGAGTCGGTCAAGGCAGCCTCCGATGTCTACGCCCCGCTGTCGGGAACGGTGGTGGCCGTGAACGATCAGCTCAGGCATACCCCCGAACTGATCAATCGCGATCCTTACGGCGGCGGATGGCTGGTGCGACTGCGGTCCGGTGCGCCGGCGGACGCCGGCCTGATGTCCGCGAGCGAGTATGCCGTGCTGACCACGCAGGGCTGAGAGCGGATGCCCTTCATTCCGCACACCGATCAGGATGTCAGCGAGATGCTTGGGCTGATCGGTGCACCGAGCATCGAGGCGCTGTTCGATGAGATTCCAGCCGCGCTGCGCGTCGCCTCGCTGGACGAGGTGCCGGAGGCTTTGAACGAGATGGAAGTCATGCAGCTCATGCAGGCTCGCGCGCGCCAGGACGGTCGCCCGCTGTGCTTCATTGGTGCCGGGGCCTACGAACACCACATCCCGGCGGCCGTGTGGTCGACGATTTCGCGCGGTGAGTTTTACAGCGCCTATACGCCCTACCAGGCGGAAGCCAGCCAGGGCACGCTGCAGAGCATCTACGAATACCAGAGCATGATGGCGAGCCTCACGGGCATGGAGGTCTGCAACGCCTCGCTGTACGACGGCGCCACGGCGCTGGCGGAAGCCGTGCTGATGGCGGTGCGCGCCAATCGCAAATCCAGCAGCGCGCGCATCCTGCTGCCGGCCAGCCTGCATCCGCACTACCGCGCGGTCGCACTGACGACCGCGGGCAACCAGGGGGTCAAATTCGAACTGCTGCCGTACGAGCGTGGCCAGGGCCACACGGCGCGCGAGACACTCGATGCCTTTGCCGGCCAGGACATCACTGCGCTGGTGATCCAGCAGCCGAACTTCTTCGGCGTGTTCGAGGATGTCGATGCCCTGACCAATTTCGCGCATGCGCAGGGCGCGCTGGTCATCGCGGTGGTCAATCCCACCTCGCTGGCGCTGCTCAAGCCCCCGGGCGCGTGGGGCGACAAAGGTGCCAACATCGTGGTCGGTGACGGTCAGCCGCTGGGCTGCCCGCTATCCTCGGGCGGTCCCTATTTCGGCTTCATGAGCACGCGCATGGAGCACGTGCGGCAGATGCCCGGCAGGCTGGTGGGCCGCACCGTGGACCTGGATGGCCGGCCGGGTTTCACGCTGACGCTGCAGGCGCGTGAGCAGCATATCCGCCGTGCCAAGGCGACTTCGAACATCTGCACCAACCAGGGTCTGCTGATGCTGGCCGGTACGGTGTACATGGCCCTGCTCGGCGCCGAGGGGCTCGAGCGCGTCGCGGCGCTGTCGATGCAACGCACCGAGCAGCTCGCACACGTGCTCACCGGTATCCCGGGCGTTCGGCGCCTGTTCGGCCGTGCCGGATTCCACGAGATCGTGCTCGGCCTGGAGCGGCCGGCGGCGCCGGTGCTGGCCCACTTGAGCAAGCGCGGCATCGAAGGTGGGCTCGATCTGGCCGACTACTACCCCGAACTCGGCCCGGCGCTGCTGGTCTGCGCCACGGAAACCAAGACGCTGGCGGATATCGACTGCTATGGCCGCGAACTCCGCGAAGTGCTGCACGCGGCGCGCGCGGCCTGAGCCATGAGCTCCGCCATCAATTTGGGAATGCGCGAAAAACTGATCTTCGAGTACTCGCGGCCCGGGCGCGGTGCACGCGCGCAGTGGCCTGCCGCCAGCACGCCGGCGGTCCCCGCAACGCTGCGACGTCAGCGGCGGCCGCAATTGCCCGAGGTCAGCGAGCTGGATGTGGTGCGCCACTACACCCGCCTGTCGCAGCTGAACTTCTCCATCGATACGCACTTCTATCCGCTCGGCTCCTGCACCATGAAGTACAACCCCAAGGCGTGTAACGCCGCGGCGCTGCTGCCGGAGTTCGCGGGCCGTCATCCGCTCGCAAGCGTAGCGGCAGGTCAGGGCTTCCTTGCCTGCCTGTATGAACTGCAGGAAATGCTCAAGGCCGTGACCGGGATGCGCGCGGTGGCCTTGAGTCCGCTGGCCGGCGCCCATGGAGAATTTGCCGGTGTCGCCATGATGCGCGCCTACCATCGCTCGCGCGGCCAGCTGCTGCGCAATGAGATCATCGTGCCGCAGGCCGCGCACGGCACCAACCCTGCCACGGCCAGCATGTGTGGCTGCGTGGCGCGTGAAGTAGCGGTCGGACCCGATGGCGATGTGGATCTGGACACACTGCGCGCCGCCGTGGGGCCGGCCACGGCGGGCATCATGCTCACCAATCCCTCCACGCTCGGCGTGTTTGAGCGGCGCATCGAGGAGGTCGCGCGCATCGTGCACGCGGCCGGCGGACTGCTCTACTACGACGGTGCCAATCTGAATGCGATCCTGGGAAAGGTGCGTCCCGGCGACATGGCGTTCGATGCCATTCACATGAATCTGCACAAGACTTTCTCGACGCCGCACGGCGGCGGCGGCCCCGGGGCCGGCGCGGTGGGCGTCTCGGCGCGGTTGCAGCCCTTCCTGCCCGTGCCCATCGTCGCGCGCGAAGGGGGTACGGAGGAGGCCGCAGGCAGCCAGTACCGCTGGCTCACCGAGCGCGATCTGCCGCAGTCGATCGGCCGGCTCGCCAGCTTTGCAGGCAACGCCGGAGTGCTGCTGCGCGCCTATGTCTACATGCGCATGCTCGGTCGCGACGGCATGCGGCGCGTGGGCGAGTATGCGACGCTCAATGCCAATTACCTGGCGAAGCTGCTGACGCAAATCGGCTATGAGGCGGCCTATCCGCAGCGCCGTGCCAGCCACGAATTCATCATCACGCTCAGGCGCCAGGCGCAGGAACTGGGCGTGACGGCCATGGATGTGGCCAAGCGGCTGCTGGATCTGGGCTTTCACGCCCCGACGACCTATTTCCCCCAGCTGGTCAGCGAGTGCCTGCTGATCGAGCCGACCGAAACCGAAAGCAAGCAGACGCTCGATGCCTTTGCCGCGGCCATGGCGCAGATCCTGCGCGAAGCCGCGCAGGAACCCGAGCTGCTCAGGCGCGCGCCGCACACCTTGCCGGTGCGCCGCCTGGACGATGTGCGTGCGGCGCGCGAGCCGGATCTCATCTACAAGAGCGATGCGCGCTGATGCAACGCGAAAAGATGCGCGGCATGGGCCGGCTGCTGCGGGCCTTCGCATCCAGCGCCAAGGGCTTTACCGGTGCCTGGCGTGAAGAGCAGGCCTTCCGGCAGGAAGTCGGCTTTGCCTGCGTGGCCTTGCCGCTCGCGCTCTGGCTGGGACGCAGCGGAGTCGAGCGCGCGCTGCTCGCGGGCCCGGTACTGCTGATTCTGATCGTCGAACTGCTCAACAGTGCGATCGAGGCCACCGTGGACCGCATCGGCCTGGAGCGTCATGTGCTGGCGGGTCTCGCCAAGGACATTGGCTCCGCAGCCGTCATGCTCTCCTTCATCCTGCTGGGGGTGTTGTGGCTGCTGGTGCTTCTGGATCGATAGAAAACCCAAGGACCCCCAACGATGACAGCGCTGATCTGCGGATCGATGGCCTATGACACGGTAATGATGTTCGAGGGTCGCTTTCGCGACCACATACTCCCGGACAAACTGCACGTCTTGAACGTCGCCTTTCTCACGCCGGCGATGCGGCGCAATTTCGGCGGCTGTGCCGGCAATATCGCCTACAACCTCAAGCTGCTCGGCGGCGAGGGGCTCATCATGGCCACGGTGGGCCACGATTTCGGCCCCTATGCCGAATGGCTCGAACGCTTCGGCGTGCCGCGCACGCACGTGCGCACCGTGGAGAGCGAGTTCACCGCGCAGGCCTTCATCACCACCGACCTGGACAACAACCAGATCACCGCTTTTCACCCGGGTGCGATGAACCAATCGCACCTGAACCGGGTCAGTGACGCCAAAGGCGTGAAGCTCGGGATCGTGGCGCCCGACGGGCGTGACGGCATGTTGGCGCACGCCGAGCAGTTCGCGGCCGCCGGCTTGCCCTTTCTGTTTGATCCCGGCCAGGGCCTGCCGATGTTCGGCGGCGAGGATCTGCGCGCCTTCATTGAACGTGCGGCCTGGGTGGCGGTCAATGACTATGAGGCCAGCCTGCTGTCCGAGCGCACCGGTTGGTCGCTGGAGCAGATCGCGGTCAAGGTGCGGGCGCTGATTGTCACCCGCGGTGCCGAGGGGTCGTGGATCTTCTCGGATGGCAAGCGGCTGGAGATTCCGGTGGCCAAGGCTGCCAACATCGCCGACCCGACCGGTTGCGGGGATGCCTATCGCGCAGGATTGCTGTTCGGGCTCGAGCGCGGACTGGATTGGCCGACGACCGGCCGCATCGCGGCACTGCTGGCATCCATCAAGATCGAGCACCACGGCACACAGCATCACCGGGTCGGTCTGGAAGAATTCCACCAGCGCTTTCGGGCGGCCTTTGGATATGCAATATGAACTCAAGCCATGGCCTGCTCCGGGTCGCGCTGCTGGCGGCCGCGGCACTGGTCGGGATGCCGCTGCCGGCGGCCACTCCTGCGCTGTCGGCGCCGCCGGTGCCGCCCGCGGCAGTGCCGGTGCCGGTCACGGAGGCCTCGGCAGCCGACTGGGCCGCCACGCTCGAACGCATCGCGGGCAGCGTGGTGGCGATCCAGATCGATCAGGCGCGCTCCTTCGATACCGAGCGCAATGTATCGGCGCAGGCCACGGGCTTCGTGGTCGATGCGGAGCGAGGCCTCATTCTCACCAACCGGCATGTGGTGACCCCCGGACCGGTCACCGCGGAGGCGACCTTCCTGAATCACGAGGAAGTGCAGCTCTATCCGATCTATCGGGATCCGGTGCACGACTTCGGCTTCTATCGCTACGATCCGGGCAAGCTGCAGTTCATCAGCCCCAAGGCGCTGCCGCTGGCGCCGCAGGCGGCGCAGATCGGCCGCGAGATCCGCGTCGTCGGCAATAACGCCGGCGAGCAGCTGTCGATACTGGCCGGAACCATCGCGCGCCTCGATCGCGAAGCGCCCGAATACGGACTCGGCCGCTACAACGACTTCAATACCTTTTACATCCAGGCCGCCTCCGGCACTTCCGGAGGCTCCTCGGGCTCGCCCGTGATCGACATCCGCGGCCGTGTGCTGGCGTTGAACGCCGGCGGTGCCACCGGCGCCGCCTCGAGCTTTTATCTGCCGCTCGATCGCGTGCGGCGCGCGCTGCAGCTGATACAACAAGGCAAGCCGGTCACGCGCGGCACGCTGCAGACCGAATTTCGCTATCGACCCTACGATGAGCTGAGACGCCTGGGGCTGCTGGCCGCGACCGAGGCGGAGGTGCGCAAGGCGCAGCCCGACGGCACCGGGATGCTGGTGGTGTCGGATGTACAGCCCGGCTCGGGCAGCGATGGTGTCATGTTGCCGGGCGATGTGCTGGTGCGCGTCAATGGCACGCTGGTCACCCGCTTTGAGCCGCTCGAAGCGGTGCTCGACGACTCGGTGGGCAGCACCGTGGAGCTGCAGCTGCAGCGCGGCGGCAAGCTCTACACGGCCAGGCTCAAGGTCGATGACCTCGATGCCATCACGCCGGCCGCCTATGTTGAATTCGGCGATACGGTCGTGCACACGCTCTCCTACCAGGAGGCGCGCGCCTTTCATCGCCCGGTGCGCGGCGTGTTCGTCGCCGCCTCGGGCTACATGTTCGACGGTGCCGGTGTTCCGCGCGGCGCGGTGATCACCGAGGTGAACTCCAAGAAGGTCGAGGACCTGTCGGATTTCCTGGGCCTGGTCGCGACCCTCGGCGATGGGGCGGAGATGGCCGTGCGCTACACCACCATCGACGACCCCAACGGCAGCCAGTTGCGCTCCGTGCGGATCGATCGGCGCTGGTTTCCCGCGCGACAGTGCCAGCGCGACGACAAGGCTGGCTACTGGCAGTGCACGGATCTGCCCGCCGTGGCGAAGGTTGCCGCACCCGCGCCGGCCTCGACGCAGCTGCCGCGCATCGATGACAAGCACGCCGCCGAGATCGCGCCATCGCTGGCCTTCGTGACCTTCGATATGCCCTATTCGATCTCCGGGGTCACCGAGCGCAACTACCACGGCGTGGGTCTGATCATCGATGCCGAACGTGGATTGCTGATCACCGACCGCAACACGGTGCCGGTGTCGATGGGCGATGTGCGCCTGACTTTCGCTGGCACCATCGAGATTCCCGGGGAGATCGTCTACGTGCATCCGCTGCACAACCTGGCGGTCATTCACTACGATCCGAAGCTCATCGGCACGACGCCGGTGCACGCAGCGAAGCTCTCGACCGAGCCGCTCAAGCCCGGCGAGACGGTCAATGTGGTCGGCATGGATGGTGGCGGCATCATCAAATCCCGCACCACCACGATCGCCGATGTGAGCCCGCTGCAACTGCCGCTGTCGCGCTCGGTCATGTTCCGGGAAACCAATCTCGAAGTGGCCTCCCTGGTCAACGCCCCCGACGACTTTGTCGGCGTGCTCTCGGACAATGCCGGGCGCGTACGGGGCCTGTGGGCCAGCTTCGCCTCCGACAATGGCCGTGAACTGGTGCAGGAGAACCGCGGCATCCCGAGCGACCTGATCGAGGAGACGCTCGATATCGTGCGCGAGGGCCGGGCACTGCATTCACTCGAAGCGGAATTCGTGGAGCAGACCCTGGCCGACGCGCGGCGACTGGGCCTGAGCGATGCCTGGGTGGCGCGCATCTCGCAAGCCAACCCGGCCGCGCGCCAGGCCCTGAGCGTGGCCCGGCTGGTAGGTGGTTCGGACGCCGCTCACATCCTGCGGCCCGGCGACATCCTGCTGGCCATCGACGACAAGCCGGTCACGCAGTTTCGCGACGTCGAGCGTGCAGTCGCCCGCAAGGAGGAGGTCAGTGCGACAGTCTGGCGCGGCGGCGGCGAGAGCACGCTGCGAGTGAAGACCGCGAGCCTCACGGGCAGCGATGTCGAGCGCGTGGTTGAATGGGCCGGCGCCACACTGCAGGCGCCCCATCGCGCTATCAGCGCCCAGCGCGGCATCGCACCCGAGGGAGTTTATGTCGCCTATTTTGAGTTCGGGTCGCCGGCGTCGCGTTACGGCCTGGTGCCGGGTCGACGAATCGTCGAGGTCGACGGGCAGTTGACTCCCAATATTGATGCTTTTCTACGACAGGTCAGCGGCCGACCCGACCGTTCTTCGCTGCGTATCAAGTTATTGTCATGGAACGGCGCACCAGAAGTGATCACTCTGAAGCTGGATCGGCACTATTGGCCGTCTTATGAACTGAAACGCGGAGTTGTGGGCTGGGAGCGACAATCGCTCGAATAGCGTCACACGGGGCCGGTACAATTGGCCTATGGTAAGAGTATTGCGGGCGACGCAGGCCGAGCTCGACGCCGCCGTGCAGGCTCTGCGCGACGGCGAGCTGGTGGCTTTCCCAACGGAGACTGTCTACGGGCTGGGCGCTCACGCCGGCCATCCCGTGGCGTTGCGCCGGGTTTTCGAGCTCAAGGGCCGTCCGCTGTCCCATCCACTGATCGTGCACCTGGACAGCGTGCGTTATCTCTCGCGCTGGGCGCGCGAGATTCCGCCGGCCGCTGAGACGCTCGCCGCCGCCTTCTGGCCGGGGCCGCTGACGCTGGTGTTGCCGCGCGCCTTCAACGTCCATCCACTGGTCACGGGCGGCCAGGACTCGATTGCCGTGCGCGTGCCCTCGCATCCCATGGCGCAGCAGCTGCTGACCGCCTTTGGTGGTGGTATCGCGGCCCCTTCGGCCAACCGCTACGGCCGCCTGAGTCCGACGCGTGCCGAGCATGTGCGCGAGGAATTCGGCAACGAGCTGCGCCTGGTGCTGGACGGCGGAGATTCGAAGATCGGACTGGAATCGACCATCGTCTCCTGCCTGGACGGCAGTGTAAGGCTGCTGCGGCCCGGCTCGATCACGGTCTCGGCGCTGCGCGGCGTGGTCGGCGAGGTGCTCACCGATCAAGCGGCGGATGCGCCGCGCGCTCCGGGCAGCCAGCGTGCGCACTACGCACCCGCCACGCCGCTGGAGATCATCCAGGCGGGGGAGATCGAGCAGCTCGCCAGTGAGATGTCGTCCACGGGGGCGCGCATCGCGGTATTGGCACAGCGCGCGCCGCTGCGCGCCCACCAGTTCGTGACCTGGATCAATGGCGGTATCCGGCCGGATGCCTACGCGCACGAGCTCTACGCGCACCTGCGCGCGCTCGACCGCTCAGCCTGCGCGCGTATCCTGGTGCAGGCCGTGCCGGAGGAGGAACGCTGGGACGCGGTGCGCGACCGGCTGACCCGCGCCGCGGCGGCCAGCGCGGCCGATCCCATGGCCGAAGCGGCGGCAGAGGGCAGCGATGACAGCGCGGGCGAAGATGATTCGCTGGCGGTAAACGTGGTGTCGTAATCTCGCTGTCCTGATGCCCCGCTACATCGATCCATTCGAGCCGCAGCAGATTCGGCGGCTGATCCGCGAATTTGGCTCACCACTGCTGATCGTCGACTGCGCGCGCGTGCGCGCGCAGTATCAAAAGCTGCGCCGGGCGCTGCCGCGGGTGGCGCTGCATTACGCGCTGAAGCCCCTGCCGCACTCCGCGGTGGTGCGCACCATCGTTGAATTGGGCGGATCGCTGGACCTGGCGACCACCGGCGAGGTGCAGCTGGCCGCCGCGCTGGGTGTGGATCCTGCGCTCTGCATCGACACGCACCCGATCAAGCGCGACCGCGACATTCGCAATGCGCTCGAATACGGCGTGCGCACCTTCGTGGCCGATAACCCAGATGAGGTGCGGAAATTCCGCCGCTATGGCGAGCGGGTGTCGCTGCTGCTGCGGGTTTCCTTCCGCAACCCCGGGGCCGTATGCGACCTGTCGCGCAAATTCGGTTGCGACCCGGAGGATGCGATTGCGCTGGCGCGGCTTGCGGCCTCGCTGGGTATCGACGTGCAGGGCTTCTCCTTTCATGTCGGCTCACAGACCGCCGATGCGCTCAAGCACGTCGAGGCGATAGAGGCCTGCCGCCAGTTGCTTGGGCAAGCCCGGCGCCAGAAGCTCGGCACCCTCGACACGCTGGATATCGGGGGCGGCTTTCCCATCGACTACCTCAAGCCCGCGCTCGAGATCGGCAAGTTCTGCGCGCCGATCCGCGCCGCGCTGGCAAAACTCCCGGCGCGGGTGCGCGTGCTGGCGGAACCCGGGCGTTTCATTGCCGGACCGGCTGCCATCGGCGTGGCGAGCGTCATGGGACGCGCCCGCCGCGAAGGCCACTGGTGGTACTACCTCGATGATGGTCTGTACGGCGCCTATAGCGGGCAGCTCTACGATCACGCGCGCTATCCGGTGGAATCACTGCGGCAGGGTGGACCGCTGCTGCCCTCGGTGCTGGCGGGCCCCACCTGCGACAGCATCGATGTCATCGCCGAGAACCTGATGCTGCCGCAGCTGAGGGCCGGCGATCTGATCGTGGGTCGCGCCATGGGTGCCTACACCTGGGCGAGCGCATCGGAATTCAATTTCTTTCCCAAGCCGACCGTGGTGGCGGTCAATCGCAGGCCGGGCGACACCGGCGCGCCGGAGTCGCTGCCGGTCTGATCGATCCCGCCCGATCAAAGATAGGGGTGGATGGGATGAAACACCGGCCGCAGGAAAAAGCGCCGCGCGATCTGCGCGTAACCGCGGAAGATGAAATGGTCGTTTGCTGCCAGCAGCGTCTCGCGATTGCGGCGGTAATACCCGGGCAGCTCGAACCATTGCATCGTGGGCTGCAGGTGATGCGCGATGTGCAGGTTGTTGTAGAGGAACAGCAGCCCGAATACCGGGTTCGATTCCACCGAGGCGATGCGCTCCGACGGACCGGACGCGGCGCGGTGTTCGATGAAGGCACGCAGTAGCCCGAGACTGAAGCCGGGATACGCGATCAGCAGCACGTATTGCCACCATCGCATGCCGTAATGCGCACACACCCACAGCAATGCCGCCACGGCCACGGCGTGCACGATCCAGGTGCGTACATGCGAGAAGTCGCCGCGCGCCAGGCGCGCGCCCTCGCGGCGCAGGAGCGTCCACAGGCGCAGCAGCGGACCGATCGTGAGCCGGCCCAGCAGGGTCTGGTTGAACACCAGCAGCGCGCGATAGAGCCCGTTCATGCGCTGCCAGTCAGATCGCAGCACGTAATAGGTCTCCGTGTCCTGGCCCGGCACGGTGAGGTTGTGATCCCGGTGATGAATGCTGTGGCTGTTGCGATAGAGCGCGAACGGAAACCACAGGCCCAACGGCGGAAATACGATCAGGAAGCGCAGCCACGCGGGAACACCGCGGAAGGAGTGGATCGCCTCGTGCTGCAGCGAAAAGTGCCAGGCGATCAGGTAGGCGCCAATGGGTACGATCAGCCACCACGGCAACAGCGCGTTGAATCGGATCAGGCAAAACCAGGCGGCATAGATGGCGATGGCCACCAGGATGGTCGGGCCGTCGTGCTGTCGGAATCGCTCCATAGGGAGCGAATTTTACACGGTTGCGGCGCCCAGCATCGGGAACCCCGGGTGCACCTGCAGGCTAAGCTTATGCGCGCGCCAATGCGCCAGCGTGGCCTCGAATTCCTGCGCCAGCTGCCGATAGGATCCATCCTCGGGCTGTATGAAGCGGCTCAGGCGCAGGTCGGCCAGCAGCGAGTGCAATGCCGGATCCTGGTGCGCCGCCAGAAACGCCTCGGTCAGGGCGCCGAAGGGCTGCGAGGCCACCAGCGGCGGAATCGGCCGAGGCTCGGTTCGCGCCACCACCCGCACCCTTGCCACCAGTTCCGGGGCGAAGCGCCGCAATAACTGCACGCTATAGGCATCGATGGCCGCGGTATCGGCGCGTCCCTCGGCCACCGCGGCGAGCGCCGCCTGCGGGGTGACCTGCGGGGCGATGACCTCGCGGTACAGGGGGGTGCCGTCGCTGGCTTCGCGCAAATGGCGCAGCGGCGCGGCAAATCCCGATTGCGACTCCGGAGTGGTGAAAGCGATCCGTCCCCCGAAGGTGTCCTCCAGGGAGCGGTGTGCGCTCTGCGCCGCGACCACGAACTCGCTCCAGTAGAGCGGCTGCCCTTGAAATTCGGGCGCCGCGGGAACCGGTGCCGCGAGCAGCTGCGGCTGCGGTGTGGCGCGGCTAAAGGGCAGGCCGCACATGAACACGGCCGCCTTGTCGCTGCGGGCCCAGAGTTCGGCGATCGGCGCGGGGGCCGGGTGATCGAGGACCTGCAGCGGCATGCGCGCCCGTCGCGCGAGCTGCAGGAACAGCTCGCGCCATGCGTCCGCTGCGGCGGCGGACACCGCGTACATGCGCGCGCTGGCGCTCCAGGATGCGTTAGGCGTCATCGGATGTTCTCTTTGCGACAACTGCGCGTGAAGAAGGGGACGGTCGCGAGCCCGATGAGGGCGGCGCACATGACATATCCGGCCGGCGCCATGGCCGAGCCGTGCGCCTGTTGCGTGAACCAGGTCAGGATGGCGGGCGCAAAGCCGCCGAAGATCACGAAGGCACCGTTGTACACCAGCGAGATGCCGGTCGCTCGCACGCTGGTGGGAAACAGGTCCGCGAGCGCGGCCGGGGCCACGCCGACGAAGGTCGCGACCATGATGCAGAAGCACGATTGCACCATGATCAGAACACCGGCGGTCGGCTGCGCCTGCAGCCACAGGTAGAGCGGCAGCACGGCGATGAGCAGGGCCAGCACGCCGGCGCTCAATATCGTGCTGCGGCCGAGCCGATCGGACAATCGCCCCGCGGCCAGGCAGGTCAGCACGAAGAACACATTGCCGATCAGCGAGGCGGCGAAGGCCTGCTGCGCTGTGAATCCAAACGCGTGCTGCACGTACACCGGCGTGTAGATGTTCAGCACATAGACACCAACGGCCCAGGGGATCGACAGTCCGAAGCCGACCAGCAGCGCCGCGCCTTTTTCACCGAAGGCGCTGCGCAGCGGTGTCACGGATCGGTGCCGGATGCGCTCGGATTCGAACTCGGCGGTTTCGCGCAGCGAGCGGCGCAGCAGCAGACCCGCGGGCGCGATCAGCAGCCCGACGAGGAAGGGCACGCGCCAGCCCCACTGCTGCAGCTGTGCGGGACTGAGCAGGGTCGAGACGGTAAAGGCCACGAGCGCGCCGAGAATGTTGGACATGCCCATGGTCGCTTCCTGCCAGGCGGCCAATCGGCCGCGCGCGCCGTCCGCAGCGCTTTCGGCCAGGAAGGCGCTCGCGCTGCCGATTTCCCCGCCGGCGGAAAAACCCTGCAGCAGGCGCCCGAGCAGCAGCAACCAGGGTGCCGCCACGCCGATCGCCGCGTAGTCGGGCGCCGCGGCGATCAGCAGCGTTCCCGCCGCCATGACCCAGATCGTCAGCATCAGTGCCGCCTTGCGGCCGGCGCGATCGCCATAGGCGCCGATCACTGCCGCGCCGACCGGCCGGATCACGAATCCCGCGCCAAAGGTCAGGAAAGTCTTTACAAGCGCGGCACCCGGATCGTGGCTCGGAAAGAAGCTGTTGGCGATGTAGGTGGCAAACAGTGCATAGACGGTAAAGTCATACCACTCGAGCAGGTTGCCGATGCAGGCACCCACGATGGCGCTCCGGTTGGCCGTCCGCGGCGCCATCGTCGTGGTTTCCTTCGCCATCATCATGCCGGATCATAGCCGCAGGCGCGGCCACGGCGCGCAGCGACCCACAGGAGAGGGACATGGAGCTGATTTCCTGGGACGAATTTTCCCGGGTGGAACTGCGTGTGGGCCGCATCATTGCGGCCGACGAGTTCCCGCAGGCGCGCAAGCCCGCGTACCTGCTGCAGGTGGATTTCGGAGCGGAGCTCGGCGTGCGCAAGTCCAGTGCGCAGCTCACTGCGCTGTACCGGCGCGAGGATCTGATCGGCCGCCTGGTAGTGGCGGTGCTCAATTTCCCGAAGAAGCAGATCGGTCCCATCATGTCCGAGTGCCTGGTGGCCGGGTTTCACAACGAGCGCGGCGAAGTGGCGCTCTGCGTTCCCGATCAGCCGGTGCCGCTCGGAGCCAAGCTGCTCTAAGATATCGCCCCCACAGCGGATCGGACTTACTCTCAATGTCGGTGGAGACTGAAAACCAGGCCCTGCCGGGCCTGGCGGCAGATTGGCCGATCCTTAGGCTCAAGCGCGGCGAGGATCGCCGGCTCCGGGCCGGACACCTATGGGTATTCTCCAACGAGGTGGACACCGACGCGACCCCGCTCACGGCGCTTGCGATCGGCTCGATGGTGCGGGTGATGTCCGATCGCGATCAGTTTCTCGGCTTTGCTTATGTCAATCCGCATGCACTGATCTGCGCCCGCATCCTCAGTCGCAGTCCGGTGCACGCGCCCGACCGGTCGCTGCTGGTGCATCGGCTCAAACTCGCGCTGGCGTTGCGGGAGCGTCTCTACAGCGCGCCGTTCTATCGCTGGGTATTCGGCGAATCGGACGGACTGCCGGGCCTGGTGCTGGACCGTTATGGCGACATCATCGTCGGTCAGATCGCCACTGCCGGTATGGAGGCGCTGCGCGGCGAAATCGAGGCCGCGGTCGTCAGCGTGCTCTCGCCGCGCGCGCTGGTGTGGAAGAACGACGGTGGATCGCGCGAACTCGAACAGCTGCCGCGGCAGGTGATCACGCCAATCGGGCGGGCGCCGGATGAGCTACAGGTGCTCGAGTCGGGATTGAACTTCACCGTGCCGCTGGTCAGCGCGCAGAAAACCGGTTGGTTCTACGATCAGCGCAGCAACCGCGAGCAATGGCGCGGCATGATTCAGCCGGGTGCGCGCGTGCTGGACGTGTGCAGCTATGCCGGCGCCTGGGCGATTGGTGCGCTGGCGCGCGGGGCCTCGAGCGCGTTATGCGTCGATGCCTCGGAAGCGGCGCTCGCGGTGGCCACGCGCAACGCGGCCGCCAATGGCGTCGCACTCTCGACGCGCCGGGGCGATGCGTTCGAAGTGCTCGACGATCTGGTGCGCGCCGGGGAGCGCTTCGATGCCATCGTTCTGGATCCGCCCGCATTCATCAAGCGCAAAAAAGATATTCCGCGCGGCCAGGCTGCTTACCGAAAGCTCAATCAGATCGCCATGAGGCTGCTCGAGCGCGATGCGCTGCTGGTGAGCTGCTCGTGCTCCTATCACCTGGGGGCCGACGAGCTCATCAACCTGATCCAGTCCGCCGCCCGGCACAGCGGCCGCTTCGTCCAGATTCTGTACAGCGGCGGACAATCCCCGGATCATCCGCTGCATCCGGCGATCCCCGAGACGCGCTATCTGAAGGCATTCTTCTGCCGCGCCACACGCGAGTGAGCCGCCGACGGTAGAATCAGCGCATGTTCCATTATCCCCACATCGACCCGATTGCTTTCAGTCTGGGACCACTCCACGTCCACTGGTACGGGATCATGTACCTGGTCGGATTCGCGGCTGGCTGGTGGATCGCACGCGACCGCGCCGCGCAGCCGAATTCGACCTGGAAGCCGGCGGATGTCGACGATTTTGTGTTCTACGCAATGCTCGGCGTCATCATCGGCGGCCGCATCGGCTACGTGCTTTTCTACGGACTGCCGATGTGGCGGGGCGACTGGCTGTATCCGCTCAAGATCTGGGAAGGCGGCATGTCCTTTCACGGTGGGCTGCTGGGCGTTCTGACCGCCGCCACCCTGTTTGCGCGCCAACGGGGCCGGCGTATAGGCGATGTGTTCGATTTTGCAGCGCCGCTGCCCGGCATCGGCATCTTCGCGGTGCGCATCGGCAACTTCATCAACAGCGAGCTGTGGGGGCGCCCGACCGATGTCCCCTGGGCGGTGCTCGTCAAGGATCCGAACGGCGGACCGGATGTCGCTCGCCACCCCTCGCAGCTCTACGAGGCGACACTCGAGGGCCTGGTGCTGTTCGTGATCCTGTGGACCTTCACCCGCAAACCGCGCCCGCGCTATGCGCCATCGGGTCTGTTCCTGATCTGCTACTCGGTGTCGCGCATCGCGGTCGAATTCGTGCGTGAGCCGGATGTCCAGATCGGCTATCTCGCGGGCGGCTGGTTCACGATGGGAATGCTTCTGTCCCTGCCGATGCTGGCCTTTGGCATCGCGTTGATGTGGATCGCCTACCGGCAACAGGCGCCCTCGGGCAACTTCGCGCCGGCGACGTGAACCAACGGATCGGATCGATGGACCAGGCGTATCTGGCGCTGCTGCGGGACATCCTCGACAACGGCACCCGTCGCGGCGATCGTACCGGCACCGGTACGCTGTCGGTGTTCGGCCGCATGTTGCGTCACGACCTGAAGGCCGGATTTCCGCTGCTGACGACCAAGCGGCTGCACCTCAAGTCGATCCTCTTTGAGCTGCTGTGGTTCCTGCGCGGCGATACCAACATCCGATATCTCACCGAGCACGGCGTCTCGATCTGGGACGAGTGGGCGACGCCTGCGGGCGAGCTTGGCCCGGTCTACGGCGCACAGTGGCGCAAATGGCAGGGTCCTTCCGGGAAGGTTTACGATCAGGTGACCGCGCTGCTGCAGGGCCTGGTAGCGCGTCCCCACAGCCGCCGTCACATCATCAACGCCTGGAACGTCGCCTTCCTGCCGGATGAAACGCTGCCGCCGCAGGATAATGCCGCGGCCGGCAGAATGGCGCTGCCGCCGTGCCATGTTATGTACCAGTTTTACGTCGATGACGGCGCCTTGAGCTGCATGATGACCCAGCGCAGTTGCGATGTGATGCTGGGGTTGCCCTACAACGCGGCCAGCACCGCCTTTCTGACCTGCATGATTGCGCAGCAATGCGATCTTGCGCCCGGCGAGGTGGTCTATTCGCTGGGCGACACGCACCTGTACCTGAACCACCTGGAGCAGGCGCGCCTGCAACTCACGCGCGAGCCGCGCGCTCTCCCCAGGCTCAACCTGAAGCGCCGGCCGGCGACGATTTTCGACTACCAGTACGAGGATTTCGAGCTGACGGGCTACGAGCCACATCCGCACATCGCGGCGCCCATCTCGAAATAGTCGTCCCAATGCACCCCGGCCTGTCGGTACAATCTGCAATCGCATTGGAAATACGCTGACCATGAGCCGTAAAGCCAGCAATAAGAACCAGCACCGATCGGGACCCGGTCGCAAGGGCAAGGGCAAGGGCAAGGGCAAGGGCAAGGCCAAAGGCCGCGCGTCACGCGTGAGTCTCATCCAGGCGCGCCCCGACATGCTTCGCGTACGCCGCTCCCGGCTGCACGGCAGAGGCGTGTTTGCACTGCGGCGGATACGCAAGGGCACCCGGGTGCTCGAGTATCTGGGCGACCGGGTGTCGCATGATGAAGCCGATGACCGCTACAGCCACAAGCCGGTGGAAGACAACCATACCTTCCTTTTTATCGTCAACCGATCCACGGTCATCGATGGCGGTGCCAACGGCAACGATGCGCGCTACATCAATCACTCCTGCGATCCGAACTGCGAATCGCTGATCGAGGATCGCCGCGTCTTCATCGAGGCGATTCGTACCATCCAGCCGGGCGATGAGCTGACCTACGACTACCAGATCGGCCGCGACAAAGAGGATCCGTCCAACGTCGATGAGATCTACGCCTGCCGCTGCGGAGCCGGCAGCTGTCGCGGCTCGATGCTCTGGCCTCCAAAGCGCAAGTCACGCCGCAGGCTAAAGTGAAAGCGCACCAGGTATCGCGCGCCGCCGTGATCGGCGCCATGGGTGTCGTCTACGGCGACATCGGCACCAGCCCGCTGTACGCGCTCGAAGCTTCCCTCAACGCCGCGGGGGCGCCGCTGGACCGCCTGGCGGTACTGGGCGTGCTGTCGCTGATTTTCTGGTCGCTGCTGATCGTCGTCACGCTCAAGTACGTGGTGCTGATCATGAGCGCCGACAATGAAGGCGAGGGCGGCATCCTGTCGCTGTTCGCGTTGGTGGAGCGCACGCTCACGGCCGGCACGCGCTGGCAGCAGACCATCGTGATGCTCGCGGCGCTCGGCGCGGCACTGTTCTACTGCGACGCGCTGATAACCCCCGCGATCTCGGTGCTGAGCGCGGTGGAAGGCCTGGAGAATCTCAATCCCGACATGGCCGGTGCCGTGGTGCCCATCACGCTGCTGATCATCGTCGCGCTGTTTGCCATCCAGTATCGCGGCACGGAGCGGGTCGGGCGCCTGTTCGGTCCGATCATGGTGTTGTGGTTCATCGTGCTGGCCGTCACCGGCACACGCGCGCTGCTGCGCAATCCTTCGGTGCTGGTCGCGCTGAGTCCCAGCTACGGCATCTGGCTGCTGCTGCAGCGCCCGGGGGTCGCGCTGGCCATTCTCGGCGGCGTGTTCCTGGCCATGACGGGCGGCGAGGCGCTCTACGCGGATATGGGTCATTTTGGCAAGAAGCCGGTTCGCATCGCCTGGTTTGCGGTGGTGTGGCCGTCGCTGGTGCTCAGCTACTTCGGGCAGGGCGCGCTGATACTCGAGCGTCCGGAGGCAGCGCATCTGCCGCTCTACCAGCTCGTGCCGGTGTCGCTGCTGCCGATGATGGTGCTGCTGGCCACGGTGGCGACGGTTATCGCCTCGCAGGCCACGATCACGGGTGCGTTCTCGGTGACGCGTCAGTGCATCCAATTGGATCTGCTGCCGCGGCTGCGCATCACTCAGACCTCGGCGCGCGAGCACAGCCAGATCTACGTTCCGGCAGTCAACTGGACGGTGCTGCTGGCGGTGTGCCTGTTCGTGCTCGGATTCCGTTCTTCGGACGCGCTCGGTGCGGCCTACGGCGCGGCGGTGGCCGGCACGATGTTCATCACCACACTGCTCGGCGCCCAGCTGGCGCTGGCCCAATGGCGCTGGCCGCACCATCGCGTCGCGCTGGTGTTTGGTCCGCTGATGCTCGTCGACCTGGTCTACCTGACCGGCAATCTGACCAAGTTTTCGCAGGGCGCCTGGGTGCCGCTGACGCTGGCGAGCCTGCTGTTCTGCGTCTTCATGATTTGGCGCAGCGGCCGACGGCTGATGCGGCGTGCGCTGCGTTCGGTGGCGGTGCCGCTGTCGCAACTATCGAAACTGCTGAAAGACGTGCCGCGCGTGCCGGGTACCGCGGTGTTTTTGGCCAGCGATCCGGATTACGTTCCGACCGCGCTGTTGCGCAACCTCGAACACAATCACGTGGCGCATCAGCGCATCGTGTTCCTGAATGTCGAGATCACGCGCTCGCCCCGCCAGGATCCTGCCGATCGGGTGCGCATCGCCATGCTGATGCCGGAGATCTATACCATCGCGGCGCGCTTCGGCTTCATGGAGACCCCGGATGTCAGCGAGGCACTCAAGCAGTGCCGCGTGCGCGGACTGAAACTGTTCGGGCAGGACAGCTCGTTCTTTCTCGGCTGGCACCTGGTCGCGCCGCGGCCGCGCGGCGGCTATGAGGGATTGCGGCGACGATTGTTTGCCTGGATGCAGCGAAGCAATACCCAGGCCGTGGAGTTTTTCCGCATGCCCGAACGTCGTGTGATCGTGCTCGCGACGCAGGTCGAACTCTAAGACGCGGATGTCCGCGCCCATCGTCCTGGTGGTAGCCGTCGCCGACAATGGTGTCATCGGCCGCGGCGGTACGCTGCCATGGCATCTGCCCGATGACCTGAAATTCTTCAAGACCGTGACCATGGGCAAGCCGCTGCTGATGGGACGGCGTACCTTCGAATCGATCGGCAAGCCGCTGCCGGGCCGCCGTAATCTGGTGCTCACCCGCGGCGCGGCTGCATTTCCGGCGGGGGTCGAAGCTGTCGCGAGTATCGATGCGGCGCTGGCGCTGCTGCCCGACACCCCCGAGCTGTGCGTGATCGGTGGCGCGGCGCTGTTTGCGCAGACCCTGCCCCTCGCCCGGCGCCTGTACCTGACGGAGGTCCACGCCGCAGTGGCGGGGGATGTCCACTTCCCGCACTGGGATCGCGCCGAGTGGCGCGAAACCGAGCGGCGCGAGCACCCGGCCGATGAACGGCACCTCTACCCGATGAGCTTCGTGACGCTCGAGCGCCGCTAGCTACTGCAGCGCGCGATACTCGATCAGCGGCCCGACGTCGGGCGGGCCGCCGTAGAAATCCCTGAACAGCAATTGCGGTTCCTCGCTGCGGCCCCGCGAAAGAATCTTGGCGCGCAGTACCTCGCCGTTGGCGCGCGTCATGCCGCCATGCGCGTGCATCCAGGCGCCGGTATCGCGCGCCAGCACTTCGCTCCAGAGATAAGAGTAGTAGCGCGCCGCATAATCGTTGGAGAAGATGTGCAGAAAGTAGGGGAAGTGATAGCGCGGCGGGATCGGCGGGTAGTCAAGGCCGCGAGCCTTGAGTGAGGTGCTTTCGAATGCCAGCAGCTGGTCCGCTGCCGGCAGGCGCTCCGCGGGCACCTGGTGAATCGCCAGGTCGGTCAGTGCCGCCTCGACATACTCCAATGTGCGAAAACCCTCATCGAAGCGTTGCGCGGCAATCACCTGCTCGAGCAGGTCGGCCGGCAACGGCTCGCCGGTCTGGTAGTGCCGCGCGAAGTGCGCCACCACCGCAGGTTCCCGTGCCCACATTTCGTTGAACTGTGAGGGGTACTCCACGAAGTCGTTGGGCACGTTGGTGCCGGAGAGGTAGGGGTACCGGACATCCGAGAGCATGCCGTGCAGCGCATGACCGAATTCGTGGAATAGCGCGATGACATCGTCGAAGGACAGCAGGGTCGGGACGCCCGGCTCGGGTTTGGGGAAATTCAGATGATTGGCGACCACGGCCTTCTGCCCGAGCAGCTTCGACTGGTTGACGAAGTTATCCATCCACGCGCCGCCCTGCTTGCTGTCGCGCGCGTAGTAGTCGCCCAGGAACAGCGCCAGCGGTGACCCGTCTGCGTCGGAAACTTCGAACACGCGCACGTCGGGCTCATACACCGGCAGATCGTGACGTTCCTTGAAATTCAGACCGTATAGCTCGTGCGCTGCGTAGAACACGCCATCCTCGATCACCCGGTTGAGCTCGAAGTAGGGTTTAATGCGGGCGTCGTCGAAATCGTAGCGCCGGCGGCGCAATTGCTCCGCGTAGTACTGCCAGTCCCAGGGCTGGAGCGCAAACCGCGGACCCTGCCCGGCCTCCGCCTGCGAGTCGATCAGCTGCTGCAGCTCGGCTGCATCGCGGCGGGCGGCCCGCAGCGCTGCATCGCCGATCTGCTGCAGCAGGTTTTCGGCCGCTGCCGGATCCTGCGCGGTCTGATCCTCCAGCGCGTACGCCGCGTAAGATGGATAGCCGAGCAGCTGGGCTCGCTGCGCACGCGCGCGCACCAGGCGCGTAATGATGACGGTGTTGTCGTACTTGCCGCCGCGCGCGCGCTCAATCGAGGCGCGGTAGATACGCTCGCGCAGCGCGCGGTTCTTCAGTTGCGCCAGCCATGGCTGCGTTGTGGTGTTCTCCAATGCGATCAGCCAATGCCCCGGGAGCTTGCGCTCCCGGGCCGCGGCGGCGGCGCTGCTGATCTGATCGGCCGAGAGCCCATCCAGTTGCGCGAGATCATCGACCACGATCGCGCCGCTGCTGCCGGCCTTCAACACGTGCTGTCGAAATTGGGTGGTGAGAGCGGCGATCTGCTGGTTGAAGCGCCGCAGCTTGCGCTGCTCGGCCGCCCCGAGCCGCGCACCAGCACGCACGAAATCGACGTGATAGCGCTCGAGCAGCTGTCGCGACTCTGGATCCAGCTGCAGCCGGTCGCGTTGCGCATACAGTGCATCGATGCGGCCGAACAGCTTCGCGTTGAGGTAAATCTCATCCTCGTGGGCCGCAAGCTTCGGAGTGATGTCGGTTTCGAGCTTCAGCAACGCATCGTCGCTGTTGGCGGAGATCAGATTGAAGAAGGCGAGATTCACACGGTTGAGCAATTCGCCGCTGCGCTCCATTGCGACCACGGTGTTGTCGAGTGTCGCAGGCGCGGGATTGCGGGCGATATCCGCTATCTCGGCCAGCTGCAGCGCCATGCCGGCCTTGAACGCGGGCGCGTAATCCTGATCGTGGATACGATCGAAGGGCGGCAGCTCCAAGGGCAATGCGCTGGGCTTCGCAAACGGATTGTCGGGTGAAAGCTCCGCGGCAGCCAGCGCGCCCGAACCCATTGTCAGTGCGGCCAGCATCAGTAGCGGCAAGTGAGTCGATCGTCCGGTCGGCATAAGCACACCCCTTAATGGCTCCAATGGTAGACCAAAGCGGCCCGCCTGCTATTGCGGGTCGAGCTGGCGGCGGGCATGAGTCGCGGCGAGAAGCCGGCGAACCGGTTCGCCGATCAGCTCGTAGATCGCTTCATAGGATCGCATCAGCGCCCGGGCACTGGGCACGAAGTCCCCCACGCCGTGCGGGGTTTTCTCCAGCAGGTCGGTCGGAGCCGGCAACACCGTAAGCCCGGTGGCAGCAAATTCGCGTACCGCGCGCCGCATGTGGACAGTCGTGGTTATCAGAATGACGCGCTCGACACCGTCCTGCCGGAACAAAGCCGCGGCGTTGCGCGCGTTCCCGAAAGTGTCGTACGCATCGCGGTCTATCCAGCGGGGCTGGATATCGAAATTCCTCTGCAGCGTTGCCTGCATGGCGTCGGACTCGGCGCCGTAGCCGGTGATCAGGATCGGCAGATTGGCGCGCCGGGAGAGATAGGCACCGTAGACGACTTTGTCCAGCAGTTCCGGTCCGGCGGCAGGACCGCCGCCGTACGCGGGGGACACGGCGAGAGTCACACCGCCGCCGAGGATCGCGATAGCTTGCGCACCGCCGAGCCGCGACAGATCGAGCGCCGGGTAGGACTGCGCCAGCATCACGATCGAGTCGGAAATCAGCCGCGTGGAGATCAGCCACAGGAAACCGAGCGCGAGTCCGATCAACACGCGTGCCAGGCGCGGGCGCCGTCGCAGCAGCAGCAGTCCCGCAAATCCCACCAGCAGCGGACCGGCCGGTGGCAGCAGCAGCTGGCGCAGCAGCGTCTTGAGGTAGAGCAGCAACACGGGTGCTGAATTACCCTAAGGGACGGCCTTGAGCGCCTCGCCCACCGTGGCGAACATCTGCTCGATCTGCGCCGGCTCGACGATCAGCGGCGGCGACAGCGCCAGGATGTCGGCGGTATAGCGCACCAGCACGCCGCGCTCCAGGCATCGCAGAAAGACTTCGTAACCGCGGCTGCCGGGGCGCCCTTCGCGCGACTCGAGCTCGATGCCGGCCACGAGCCCGAGGTTGCGGATGTCGCGCACGTGCGGTATGCCGCGCAACGCGTGCGCGGCCTGCTCGAACCGGCCCGACAGCGAACGGGCACGCTCGAACAGTCCATCGCGCTGGTAGATATCAAGTGCCGCTACGGTGGCGGCCGCGGCCAGCGGGTGCGCCGAGTAGGTGTAGCCGTGGAACAGCTCGATGCTGTCCGGGTTGGCGGCATTGATGACGGTGTCGTAGATCGGACGGTTGACCGCAACGGCTCCGAGCGGCACCGAAGCATTGTTGATGCCCTTGGCGAGCGTGATGATGTCCGGCTTGACGCCGAAGTACTCGGCGGCCGTGGCGGCGCCGAGACGCCCAAAAGCGGTGATGACCTCATCGAATATGAGCAGCAGGCCGTGCCGGGAGCAGATGGCGCGCAGGCGTTCCAGGTAGCCCTGCGGCGGCACCAGCACGCCGGTCGAACCGGCCAGCGGCTCGACGATGACCCCGGCGATGGTGGAGGCATCATGCAGCGCGACGATGCGCTCGAGATCGTCGGCCAGGTGCGCGCCCCACTGCGGCTGTCCGCGGGAAAATGCCGCCTCGGCGATGTTGAGCGTGTGAGGCAGATGATCGACGCCCGGCATGAGGTTGGCGCTGAAGGTCTTGCGGTTGCCGCCGATGCCGCCGACGGAGATGCCGCCGAAGCCCACGCCATGGTAGCCGCGTTCCCGGCCGATGAATCGATGCCGCTGGCCCTCGCCGCGAGCGCGGTGATAGGCCAGCGCGATCTTCAGAGCCGTATCGGCGGATTCGGAGCCGGAATTGGTGAAGAAGATGCGGTCGAGACCCGGCGGCATGATGCGCGCAACGCGGGTGGCCGCCTCAAACGCCATGGGATGGCCCATCTGAAAGCCCGGGGCGTAGTCGAGCTCGCGGCTCTGACGTGCGATCGCTTCGGAAATCTCTGTTCGGCAATGACCCGCATTGACGCACCACAGGCCGGAAGTTCCGTCCAGCACGCGCCGCCCGTCGTGGGTGGTGTAGTACATGCCACTGGCGCCGACCAGGAAGCGCGGCGCGGCCTTGAATTGCCGGTTTGCCGTAAACGGCATCCACAGTGCATCGGTATCGGGCAGAGGCTTGGCTTGGGCGTTCATGGCAACTCCGGTCCGGCAAGGGCTCCGTGGGCAGGGTGCGACATTCTACAGCCCCGCCCGTTCGAGCAGCGCCTCGGCACCGTCGGCTTCGCTGCCTTGGGGTTCGGCACGCGAGAGCAGGGCATCGAGCACGCGCTGCTGCGCGAGGCCGCGCCGTTGCGCCTCCGAGTAGGCGATCTCGGGGTGGAACATCACCATCGAATAGCGCGGGATGAATCTGTCCGGAAAGGCGCGCTCGAGCTGCGCGGCCAGCGTCTGGCGCCGCAGGAACTGCGGTGAGCGCACGGTGTCGCGCATCTCCTGGTAATTCTCCAGCGCCATGGCCGCGATGGCATCGGTGTCGGCGCGTCGTTCCCGCTCGAACTGCTGCAACAACGCATCTCGCACCCGCAGATCGTCCGCGCCCGGTTCGCAGAGCAGCCGATCGAGCAGCCGGCAATCTTCGAAGCCGCAATTGAGCCCCTGGCCGTGGAAGGGCACGATGGCATGGGCCGCATCGCCGATCAGCAGCAGCCGGCCATCCACCTGCCAGCGGTGGCAATAGAGCGTGCCCAGCCGACCCTGCGGATGCGCCGCAAATTGACCGGCAAGGTCCGGGATGGCGCGCGCGGCATCCGGAAACTGGGCATCGAAGAAGCGCGTCACTGCCGCATCGCTTCGCAACCGGCCGAATCCCGGATCCCCATCGCGCGACAGGAACAACGTGGCCGTGAAGGTGCCATCGGTGTTGGGCAGCGCGATCAGCATGTAGCCGCCTCGCGGCCAGATGTGCAGCGCCCGCGGTTCAAAGGCGTACCGCCCCGATGCATCGGCGGGCGGGATGATGAGTTCTTTGTAATCGTGATCCAGCGGCTGTTCCTGCGCACGCACGAGCTCGCGCGCCACCAGCGCGTTGCGCACCGCCGATCCGGCGCCGTCGGCGCCGAGCAGCATGTCGAAACTCTCGTGGTAGTTGCGACCGTCGCGCTCATCGCGCAACGCCACGGTCCCCGCCGCGACGTCGACGTCCAGGCAGCGCGTTGCGAATCGCAGCTCGATGCCCGGGCACTCGGCGGCGGCATCGATCAGGATGCGGTTGAGCCGTTCCCGGCTCAGCGCGTAGATGATCTCGTGATCGTTCTGGCCATAGCGCAGGAATGCAGGCGTGCCGGTTCCATCGTGCACCATGCGTCCAGGCATCGGCATCAGCGCAGGCGTCACCCGGCCGGCCAGTCCCGCATGCTCGAGCGCCAGCATGCCGCGCGCGGCCATCGCCAGGTTGATGGAGCGGCCGCGTTCCGGCGGCGCGGTGCGCGGATCGGCTCGACGCTCGATCAGCCTCACGGAGCGACCGCGATTGGCGAGCATCAGCGCCATCAGGGTGCCGACCGGCCCGGCGCCGATCACCGTGTAGCGTTGCATCGTTCCTTCAGGATCCCGGCCAGGCGCTGCGCGGCCTGCCAGACCTCTTCGAAGCCGTTGTAGAGGGGCACCGGAGTCAGGCGAATGATATCGGGTTCGCGCCAGTCGCAGACCACGCCGCTGCGGCTCAGCGCCTCGAACACCTGCCGCCCGCACGCTGTGCCCGCGGCACCCGCGCGCAGGCGCACCGACAACTGGCAGCCGTGCTCCTGCGGTGCGGGGGGCGTGATCACGGCCAACTCCTCGCCCGCCAGTTGCAGCAGCAGGGTCCTGAGGTAGTTGGTCAGGGCAAGAGACTTAGCCCGCAATGCCGGCATGCCTGCCTCGGCGAAGATCGGCAGTGATGCACGCAGCGGAGCGGTCGAGAAGATCGGTGGATTGCTGACGGCCCAGGCCGCGGCGCCCGTCGCCGGCGTGAATTCGGGGCTCATCTGGAACCGGGTTGGCGCCTCGTGACCCCACCAGCCGGTCAGCCGCGGCAAATTGTCATGTGCCAGGTGCCGTGCGTGCACGAAGGCGCCGCCGATCGCACCGGGTCCGCCGTTGAGGTATTTGTAGCTGCACCAGATCGCAAAATCGGCCTCATCGTCATGCAGCTGCAGCGGTACATTGCCGATCGAATGCGCGAGGTCGAACCCGGCCACGGCGCCCACGGCATGCGCCGCACGCGCGATGCGCGCGAGATCGAAGCACTGCCCGGTGCGGTACTGCACGCCGGGCCACAGCACCAATGCCAGGCGGGAGCCCAAGGCCGCGATCTGCTGCTCGATATCCTCGATGCGCAGGCACTCCTCGCCCGCGCGTGGGACGAGCTCGATGAGCTCACGCGCGGGATCCAGCCCATGCCAGCCGATCTGCGAGGCGACGATGTGGCGGTCGGATGAGAATGCGCCCGCTTCGATCAGTATCGCGCCGCGGTCCGCAACGGGTCGATAGAAGCTGGCCAGCAGCAGGTGCAGATTGACGCTGAGGGAATTCATCGCCACGACTTCGGTAGCGCTCGCGCCGCAGAGCTGCGCGAGCGGTGCCTGCAACTGCTCGGCGTAGCCGATCCACGGCGATCGGGCCTGTTCGTGACCGAGCACGCCGAGCCGCTCCCAGTCCGCGACCTCGGCCGTAACGCACTGGCGCGCGGCCAGCGGCGCCAAGCCCAATGAATGGCCGCACAGGTACAGCAGCGGCTGGCCGTCACGGCCGCGCGGATGAGCGAAGCGTGCCTGCAGTGCGCGCACCGGATCGCGCACGTCCTCGGCACGGGCCCAGGATTGGTCTGTCATGGCGGCTAGGCCACCTTGATCGGATACAACACCGGCCTCGAGGGCACGGCGTCGCCGGCGATGGCAGGCGCCTGCAGGCCCAGCAGATACCAGCCGTCGGCGAGTGCAGCGCCGATGTATGCCAGTTCGGTGATGGTGCAGCCCGGCCGCTGGGCCTGCGCCAGTTGCGTGCTGCCGGGCGGCAGCCCGAAGAATAGGCGATGCGCCGTCAATACGCCGCCGTCGCTGCTGCGGTCGGCGGAGGGCACATCCAGCACCAGGTGTTCGATGCCCCGTTCGACCAGGCACGAGGCTGCTTCGGCCGACAGGAACGGCGCGGCAGCGCGGTACTCGTCGGTGAATTTCTGCGGCTCGTTGGGCTCCGTACGGATCACCACCGCGCGTGCGCTCAAGCGAGGCGCCAGCGGCGCCAATGGAGCGGGCCAGGCTTCCTCGAGCCGGGCGCGCGTGATCAGCAGATCCTCGTCCGCAGGGTCAGGCTCGCTGCCTTCGCGGCTGTCGGCCGCGATCTCGGGTTCAACCGTGATCAGCGCTGCGAGCAGCAACCGCTGCGGCACCAGGCTGTGGACATCCACGCGTTCGACGGTCAGATGGCCTACGCATTCGGTATGCGTGCCGTTGGCATGCGGGGTCAGCGTCAGGGTGCTGCAGTTGCAGCTCGCCCCACGCACCACGCGGCCGGTGAAACTTCCGACTTCCAGCGGCACGCTGCTGGCCGCCGGTGCGCCGAAGCAGCGCAGCTGCGGGCCCTGGAACTCGAGCACGCGCGCCAGGCTGGCGCCGGCGGCCAGATCGGCCAGCAGCGCTACCCCGTCGATGTCCAGGCGCGCCCATTGCGCGCGTTCATTGCGAACCATGGTCGGCGCCCGGCATCGCCGGCGGCTCCATGACGGCACCGCAGTGCCTGCAGGTGCGCAGGGACTGACTGCCGAAAAAGCGCTTGAACACAGGTGGAAACTGCGTCTCGATATCGGTGAGCACGAAGAACTGTTCGTACAGCAGATGCTGGCAGCGCTCGCAGTACCACTGCAGGCCATCGAGCTCGCCTTCCCGCCGCCGTCGCTCGATCACCAGGCCCACCGAGTTGGCGAACCGCTGCGGCGAATGCGGCACGCCCGCCGGCAACAGCAGGATCTCGCCGGCGCGGATTGGCAGGTCGCTGATAGCCCCATCCTGCACCACGCGCAGCACCATCTCGCCCTCGATCTGCTGAAAGAATTCCTCCGCGGGGTCGACGTGGAAATCCTTGCGGCTGTTAGGACCTCCGACCGCCATGACGATGAATTCGCTGTCCTGGTAGATGACTTTGTTGCCCACGGGAGGTCGCAGCAAATGACGGTTGCTGTCGATCCAGTGCCTGAGGTCGATGGGATGAAGGGGGCGCATAATACGGGTCTGTTCGCGTATGGTAAGCACATTGCCGCGGGGTGGCGACTTTCGGACACTTGGCATATGTCGAATCGCGGAATCTCGAACGCATCGCAGTCGATACGCTCCGCACTCGTGCTGGTGCTGTGCGTGGCACTGACCGCCTGCGGTGTCCACTGGCCGTGGCGCCACCGCAAGCCCAGTCAGCCGCCCCCGGTGCAGGAGCTCTCCATCGCCCCGGCGGATGCCGCCGCGGCGTCGCCTATTCTCCAGTTCTGGCACCGCAATGCGTTGCAGCTGGACCTGACCGGTGTGAGCGGCGAAGGCGGAGCGACTCTGCGCACGCTGCCGGGCCACACCTGGCCCATACGGCTCGAGTTCAAAGTGCAGCCCGGCAGCTTCGTGCAGCTGGAAGCGATCGGGGCGCAGCGCGTGGTGTTCGAAGTTCCCGCGCAGGGCGCGCCGGTGCTGTTCAGGCTGGCGCCCGGCAGCTACACGAAGGACACGGCGCAGATCACTGTTCGATGGAGCGCGGCTGACGGCTCGGCACACTGACGGGGCGGGCGCCCGGCTCATCCAGGTTCAGCGCCGTGAGCGCACCGCCCCAGACGCAGCCGGTATCCAGTCCCAGCACGCCATCGGCATTGTAATAACCGAGCGCCGACCAATGGCCGAAGACGATACGCGTGCCGGCCGCGGCACGATGCGGCGCCTTGAACCAGGGCATCCAGGGCGGCGTCGCCGACTCGGGCTTGCCCTTCTGCCTGAAATCGATGCGGCCTTCGGCGGTGCAGAATCGCAGCCGCGTGAGCACGTTGACCGCAAAGCGCAGGCGATCGGTACCTTTGAGCGATGGCTGCCAGCGGTCAGGCTCATCGCCATACATGGCCGCGAGCAGTGCCGGCGGATCGGAGCGCAGTGCCCGCTGCACCTCGGAAGCCAGGGCCAGCGTGTCATCGACGCTCCACTGCGGCACCACGCCCGCATGCACCAGCAGGTCGTCCGCATCGGCGGCGTAATGCGCCAGCGGCAGCTGCGTCAGCCAGTCGATGAGCGCATCGCGGTCCGGTGCTTCGAGTATGGGTTTGAGCGTATCGCTCTTGCGCAGCTTCGCCTTCACCAGTGCGACGGCAAGCAGGTGCAGATCGTGATTGCCGAGCACGCACAAGGCATTGTCGGCCAGGTCGCGCACCAGCCGCAGTGCCTTCAGGGAGTCGGGCCCGCGGTTGACCAGGTCGCCGACGAACCAGATCTGATCCCGATCGCTCTTGAAGCCGATCCGCGCAATCAGCGCGGTGAGCTCATCGGCACAGCCCTGGATATCGCCTATGGCCCAGCGCACTAATGCAGCATGCCCGGCATGGCCAACCGGAATGCAGGGATGTTTGCATCAAAGGTCGCGCCATCGTCGGCGACCATCTGATAACTGCCCTGCATGGCGCCGACCGGCGTTTCAAGTACCGCGCCGCTGGAATAGCGAAAGCCCTGGCCGGGTTTCAGATAGGGCTGCTCGCCCACCACGCCATCGCCACGCACTTCCTGCACGCGTCCGTTGGCATCGGTGATGACCCAGTGACGGGTCAGTAGTTTTGCCGGCACGTCGCCTTCGTTGCGGATGGTGATCGTGTAGGAGAACACATAGCGGCGCTCGCGCGGCTCGGATTGATCCTCGAGGTACGAGGTTTCCACTTCGACGCTGATCTTGTGACGGATGGTCTCCACAGTCAGCGCGTGCGCACGGCCAGCACATCACAGGGCGCGCCGTGCAGCACCGAGTCCTCGGTGCGATGAATCAGGATCGAGAGCCCATGACGCTCGCGCGCGCCGAGCACGATCAGATCGCACTTGCGTTCGCGCGCGTGGCGCAGGACTTCGCTCTGGGCGCTGCCGGCCTCGACGCTGCCCGAATCGGCTGGCAGCCCGAGTTCCTGCGCGAGCTTGGCGATCTGCGTGCGCGCACGAGCGATGATCTGATCGTCGATCTGCATCACGGGAATCAGCGAGTCGCTCATGGGTTCGATCGGCACGAACTCCACGACGTGCAGCAGCCACACGCTGCCCTGGCCGGCGCGCGCGAGTTCGCAGGCCCGCTCCGCCACGGCGCGACTGCCTTCGGTCAGGTCCACGGCGGCGAGAATGCGACGATAAGCTTGCATGGCAACTCCGCGCCCAAGCTTAACGGATCGCCGCCGCGGGCGCGCGCGCGGCTGCGGCGGCCTGCGCCAATGCGCCAAACTGGGGCGGCGAGAGGGTCTCGGCGCGCGCGCCCGGGTCAATGCCCAGGGCGGCCATCGCCTCGCCCGACAGGTAGTTGCGCAGCGAGTTGCGCAGGGTCTTGCGGCGTTGACCGAACGCCGCCGTCACCACCTCGCCGTAAAGAGGTTCGCGCGACCAGGCGGCGGGCGTCTCGATCACGTCCAGCCGCACGAAGGCCGAGGTGACTTTGGGCGGCGGTTGAAAGGCGCCCGCACCGACATCGAACAGGCGGGTGGCCGCGGCGCGCGGCGCGAGCATCACCCCCAGGCGTCCGTAGTCGCGGCTGCCCGGAGCCGCGACGATGCGGTCGACGACTTCCTTCTGCAGCATGAAATGCATGTCGCTGATGACGTCCCCGGCCTCGAGCAGGCGGAACAGCAGCGGCGTGGATATGTTGTAGGGCAGATTGCCGATCACGCGCAGCCGGCTGCCGCGAGTCGCCGCCAGGGCCCGCCAGTCGAACTCGAGCGCATCGGCGCGATGCAGATGCCAGCGCGGCTCGCTGCCGAAGCGCGTCTGCAGCGCAGCGGCCAGATCCCGATCGATCTCGATCGCATCCAGTGATCCTGCTGCGGCCAGCAGCTGTGCGGTCAGTGCGCCGCGGCCCGGACCGATCTCGACCGCGCTGTCGGCAGCCCGGATGGCGATCGACTGCACGATGCGCGCGATGACCGCCGGATCGTGCAGGAAGTGCTGGCCGAATCGCCTGCGGGCGCGGATCAAGCTCGCTGCGCCATGGCGGCGGCAAGCGTGATGGCCGCCAGCAGGCTGCCGGCGTCGGCGCGTCCGGTGCCCGCCAGGTCCAGCGCCGTGCCGTGATCGACCGAGGTGCGCACGATGGGCAACCCTAAAGTGACGTTGACGGCCTCACCAAATCCGGCGTGCTTGAGCACCGGCAGTCCCTGGTCGTGATACATGGCCAGCACCGCGTCGTAGCCTTTGAGATGGCGCGGCACGAACAACGTGTCGGCGGGTATCGGACCGTGCACATCCAGTCCCTGTGCGCGTGCCTGCGCGATGGCAGGATCGATGACGCGCAGTTCTTCATCCCCCAGATGCCCGCCTTCTCCGGCATGAGGATTCAGGCCGCACACCGCGATGCGGGCGCGCGGGAGTCCCCAGAAGCGGCGCAGATCGGCCGACAGGATCGTCAGCACCTGCAGCAGCCCGGGCGTGCTGAGCGCATCGCTGACGGCGCGCAGCGGCAGGTGGGTGGTGGCCAGCGCCACGCGCAGTTCGCCGGCCACCAGCATCATGACCGGCAGCGGCGCGTGCGTGCGCGCGGCGATGTATTCGGTGTGGCCCATGAAGTCGAAGCCCGCCTCGATGATGAGGCTCTTCTGCACCGGTGCGGTCACGCAGGCGCTGAAAGTTCCTGCGAGGCAGCCGTCCACGGCGCGATCGATCAACTCGAGCACGGCAGCGCCGTTGGCGCGATTGAGTTGGCCAGGAACGGCCTCGGCGGCCAGAGGCAGTTGCAGCACGCTGAGCCTGCCGGCCGCGGTTTCGGCTGGCTGGCCGACCGACCAGTCCTCAAGCCGCACCTCCAATCCCAGCAGTCGCGAACGCTGCTCGAGCATGGCACGGTCGGCGAGGCACACCAGCGGCCAGCTGCGCGCCCGCGTGGCCACCGCCAGGCACAGATCGGGGCCGATGCCGGCCGGTTCTCCGGAGGTCAGTGCGAGCGGTGCCGTCGGCGTCAGAGACGTAGCTCGATGAAGGATTCGTCGCGAATCTGTTGCAGCCACAACTCGGTCGCCTCTTCGACGCGGCTGTCGCGCAGAGCTTCGAAAGCGCGCTCACGCGCCGCGTCGGCGGTGTTGTCGAAGTCGCGATGCCCGAGCATCTGCACGATGTGCCAGCCGTATTGAGTGCGAAATGGCTGGCTGATCTCATCGGGTTTGAGCGACTCGGCGGTCGCCGCGAATTCGGGCACAAAGGCATCGGCCTGGGTCCAGCCCAGGTCGCCACCGTTGATGGCGGAGCTGGCATCCTGCGAGTTGGTCTTGGCCAGCACCGCGAAGTCTTCCTTGCCCGAGACGATCTGATCGCGCATGTGCGTGAGCTTCTGCCGCACCGTGGCGTCATCCTCGATTTCCGTCGTCTTGAGCAGGATGTGCCGCAGGTGCACCTGCTGGATGATCTGCGCGCCGCCGGCGGCGCGCGTCTCATTGAGCTTCACGATGTGAAAACCGCTGGGCGTCTGCATGACCTCGCTGACATTGCCGGGCTTCATGCGCGCGATGACGTCGGCCAGAAAGGTCGGCAGTTCCGTGCCTTTGCGCCAGCCGAGCGAGCCGCCATCGAGCGCCGTTTCGCTGGCGGAGTAGGTGATCGCGAGCTTGCCGAAATCCTCGCCGCCGCGCGCGCGATCATCGACATCCTTGGCGCGTGCCGCGGCGGCCGACAGCTGCGCGGGTGAGGCGTCCTGCGCCACCGCTATCAGGATGTGCGAGACGTTGTACTCGTTGGTGGCCGAGGCGGTCTTCTTTTCGTGCTCGAGGTACTGATCCAGTTCGCGCGGCGTGATGGTGATGCGCTGCACGACATCGCGCGAGCGCAGGATCTGGCGCGCGATCTCACGCTTCAGTTCCGTGCGGTACTCGGCGTAGTCGATTCCGTCCACGGCCAGTTTGGTCGGCAGCTGCTCGAGCGTGATGCCCTGCCGCTTGGCGATGTCATCCATCGCCGCGTTCACCTGCTCGTCCGATACCTTGATGCCGGCGCGATCCGCGTGCTGCGCCTGGATCTCCTCGAGCACCAGCCGGTCGAGCACCTGCGAGCGCATGACATCCGAACTCGGCAGCGCCACGTTCTGACCGCGCAGCCGCAACGTGATCTCCCGCGTCTGCGATTCGAGCTCGCTTTCGAGCACCAGTCCGTCGTTGACCAGGGCGACCACGCGATCGAGCATCACCCCGTCGGTGGACAGGTCCTTATGCGGCCCGGCGGGCGCATCGGGCGTGCCGGCTTCCTTGGTGGCGTCGGTGGTAGTGGCGTCGGGCTTGACGGGGGTCTTGCTGCGCGCAGCCTCAGCCACGCCGCCCGCGGCCAGCAAAGCTGCGGCTACGAGGGCCACGCAGGCACCCGGGGTGACGGTACGCACAGGCATTAAATGTCTATTCGCCTCAGTAGGTTAAGTTCAAAAGAGGGGCTGTCTGTTCGCGGAGCTGGAGTATCCCCGAATCGACTGCTCAAGGAAAGACGTGACCTGGCTTCCGACACTCGAGAGGCCCGTGAGTTCCAGCTGGAAGGAGACACCGCTGCTCTGGATGCCGGTGCGGGTACTGATCGAGCGTTGCCATAGCGCACGGATGTTCCAGCAGGAGCCCCGATACTGGAAGCCGGCGAAGTCTTCGATGGAGCCCGGACGTACCGCCGGCGTCGCCGAGGGGTTGTCGAGAAACGAGTAGACCGCGCGAGCGTAGGCATCCCAATGGCTGGCGATGGGCCACGCCGTCGAGGCATCGACCTGCGAGAGCTCGCCGGCGCGATAGCGGTAGCTCAGGTTGGCCACGTGCTGATTGCTGGGATGATATTGCAGCGTGATCTCATCCTGCGCCACGGCCGAGACATCCGGGTTGGAGGCGATATCGAACTGCAGATTCCAGTTGTGGTAGGCCGTCAGGATCACCTCGGCGATCAGGCTCGATGTGTTGACCGATTGCAGCGCCTGGCCGGGCAGCGTCACGCGCGCGGGCTCGAAGTAGATCGCCTGGCCGATGGTGGCGCTCAAGAAACGCGTGCCGCTGGCGGTGTCGAAGGTCTGCGAGGTCAGGCCGAGCGTCAGGCCGTTTTCATCGCCCACGCGATCGATACCGACGAAGCGATTCGGGCGGAACAGCTCGATCAGGTTCGGATCCGGAATGCCGCTATCGAACACCGGCAGGTCATTCTGATTGCGGTACGGGATATAGACATACATGGCCCGCGGCTCGAGCGTGATGGTGCGCGTGGAACTGGCGCTCAAACGCTCGAAGGTCAGTCCGCTGTCGATGCTGAAGATCGGCAGATTGCGCTGCGGGGAGCTGCTGCCGTAGTCGGAGTCGTTGTCCCGCAGCGCGTACTGGGTGAACTCCCAGCCGACATTCGGCCGCAGGAAGTAGCCCGGCCCCGAGAAGTCCAGTCCGAAGTGCGGCATCGCGTCCAGCCGCCAGCCGTCGACGTTGGCCATCGGGTCGAGCGGCGCGTTGGAGAGATTGCACGGATTGGGCACGTTGCAGGCGCCCACCGCGGGGCAGGGGATGCAGTTCGCGCGCGTGAAATTCACCAGCTCGCTCTCAAACCCGGTCGTCACCTGCGCTATGTTCCAGGGCGACCAGTGCGCTGCGGCCGTCAGGCGCGGCAGCTGTATGTAGGGCCGCTCATCCGCCGGCAGCGTGTCGTCCAGGGTCTGGTAGCTGACCACCTCGGCGTGCAGTGTCCAGATGTCGTCGCGATGCGTGATGCCGATGCTGCGTGGCAGGAAGGGCGTGCTGGTGCTCTCGGTGCCCTGCGTGAAATCTTCGAAATACTCATCGTCGCTGACATTCTCGATAGTGGTGTCGATGCGCGTGTTCCAGCCCAGCTGATAGCGGTCGATGAGCTTGAGGAAGCTGCGGTCGTCGTCGGTCTGCCGGTCATGCGGCATGATGTTGGCATCGAGCGTCCCGCGCGTGGTCTCGGTCAAGAGCCGATATTCGGCGCCGAGATCGATGCCGCGGGTCGAATAAATGGTCGGCGTAAAGGTCGCGTCCTGGTTGGGCGCTATGTTCCAGTACCAGGGCACGCCGATGAAGGCGCCGCTCAAACTGGAGGTGCCGAAGTTAGGGAACAGCACGCCGCTCTGCCGGGCGCTGTTCAACGGGAAGGAGATCCACGGCAGGTAGAGGATCGGCACGCTCTCGAAGTCCACGATCGCGCCGTGGCCGACACCGCGTCCGGCATTGGTGTCGAGCGTCAGATCGCGCGCGATGATCATCCAGTCGTTGTGCGGCTTCGGGCAGCTGCTGTAGGTGACGTGCTTGAGCCTGATCACCTTGTCCGGCGTCATCGATATCTGGTCGGCGGTGCCGTGGCCGGGCTGCTTGAGCAGTTCGAAATTGCCGTGACTGAAATCCGCGCTCTGTTCGTTGTAGTGCCCGGTATCGCCCTGCAACAGCACGATGGGGTCGCGATAGCGCACGGCGCCGGTGGCCGTGAGGTTATTGTTGTCGCGGTCGTAGGTCAGCTTGTCGGCCAGGATTTCGCGGTCGCCCATGTGGACATCGACATTGCCGGTGAGCTCCATGAGCCCGTCGGAGGTGTAGTCGAACTGATCCGAGCGGTAGGTAATGTCCCCGCCGGGCCCCCGATGCCCGGGCATGCTGGCCGCGGGCGCGAGCGGGTTCGCGGCGGCAAGCAGTGTGGGCGCAGTCTCCCAAGGCTCGAGGCACGGTCCGTCGGCGGCCCGCGTCGCGAGTGGAAGAGCGCAGCAAAGCGCCGCGCCCCACAGCGCGCGCAGATGCGGGGAAGAACTCATGTGCGTCTCATTATAATGACGGGTTGCAGCATAAGGTTTCTTCCTCATCATGAGCAGCAGCGACCCGCGCCTCGATCAACTGCGACATTGGCTTGCCACCGAGCAGCGCTGGCCGCTCGCACGACTGGCGCCGGCGTCGGCCGATGCCAGTTTTCGTCGCTATTTCCGCGTCTGGAGCAGCGATGGTTCCACGCGCGTGGTCATGGACGCGCCCCCGGACAAGGAGGATGTGGCGCCTTATCTCGCGGTTTCGGCGCTGCTGGAGCGCTGCGGGGTGCATGTGCCCAGGATCGATGCCAGCGATGCGCGGCAGGGGTTCGTGCTGCTGGAAGACCTGGGTTCGGTGTCCTACCTGTCGCGCCTGCAGCAGCCGGCGAACGCCGATGCGCTGTATGGCGATGCACTCGCAGCGCTGCTGCGGATCCAGTTGCGGGGGCGCGAGCTGTGCGCGCAATTGGCCCCGTACGACCGCCCGGTGCTGGCGCGCGAGATGGCGCTCATGCCCGAGTGGTTCTGCGCGCGCCATCTGAAACTGACGCTCGATGATCGCGAGCGCACGCTGATCCAAGCCGCGTTCGAGTTCCTGATCGAGGAGGCGCTGCTGCAGCCGACGGTGCTCGTGCACCGCGATTACCACTCGCGCAACCTCATGGTTGTCCCGCAGGACAATCCGGGCATCATCGATTTCCAGGACGCGCTGGCCGGTCCCTGCGGCTACGACCTGGTATCGCTGCTCAAGGATTGCTACATCGATTGGCCGCGCGCGCGGGTCGAAGCCTGGGTGCTCCGCTACCGCCAGCAATGGATCGCCGGCGGCGGCGATGGCGGCCGCGATGCGGCGATGTTCCTGCGCTGGTTCGATCTTGCAGGCCTGCAGCGCCACATCAAGGTACTCGGCATCTTTGCCCGCCTCTGGTATCGCGACGGCAAGAGCGGCTACCTCGCCGATCTGCCCCGCACACTCGACTACGTGTGCGATGCGGCCCGGCGCTACGCGGAGCTGCGCGAATTCTCGCGCTGGGTCGAGAGTCGTCTGCTGCCGCAGCTCCCGCAGGCCAACGCCCGCGAGCTGGCCGGGAGCCGCCTGTGAGCCTCACCGCGCGCCGTGCGATGGTGCTCGCCGCCGGCCGCGGCGAGCGCATGCGGCCGCTGACCGACCAGGTACCCAAGCCGCTGCTGCCGGTGCGCGGCAAGCCGCTGATCGTCCATCACCTGGAGCGGCTGGCGAGTTGCGGCGTGCGTGATGTGGTCATCAATGTGGCGTGGCTCGGTGACCGCATTCGTGCCGCGCTCGGTGATGGCGCGGCCTTCGGTGTCTCGATTCACTACAGCGAGGAGGGCGCGCGGGCGCTGGAGACCGGCGGCGGAATTCTCAGGGCGCTGCCCTGGCTGGGCAGCGAGCCGTTCCTGGTCGTGAACGGCGATGTGTTCACCGACTTCGACTTCGCGGCCCTGTCGATCGCCCCCGAGGCGTGGGCGCATCTATTGCTCGTCCCCAACCCCGTGCAGCACCCGCGGGGCGACTTCGCGCTCGAGGACGGACAAGTGGTCGAGACCGGGGCCACGCGATGGACATATTCCGGCATCGGCCTGTATCGCGCGCAGCTCTTCGATGGCTGCCAGCCGGGGCGATTCCCGCTGCTACCGCTGTTCCGGCGCGCCATGGCAGCGGGACGCCTGAGCGGCCAGATTTACCACGGCAGTTGGAGCGATGTGGGCACGGTCGAACGCCTGGCGGCGCTGCAGTAGTATGGGGTGCCCTGCGGGGCCCCTATGAGCAAATCTGACGACATGCCGGCGAGCCCCGTCCGCAGCGGCGAGAAGTACCACACGCCGCAGGGATTCAGTGCCATCAAGGATGGCATCCGTCCGCGCGGGGACATCGATCGCAGCGGCCTTGGCGGCAAGCCGCCCTGGCTGCGTGCGCGGATCGCCATGGGCGAGGGCTACGATTTCGTGCGCCGCACGGTGCGCGAGCACCGGCTCTCGACAGTCTGCGAAGAAGCCAAGTGCCCCAATATCGGCGAATGCTGGAACGCCGGCACCGCCACCATCATGCTCATGGGCGCCGTCTGCACACGCGCCTGCCGCTTCTGCGCCGTCGATACCGGCAATCCGCGCGGCTGGCTCGATCCCGAGGAGCCGCGCAACCTGGCCGAGAGCGTGGCGCTGATGCGCCTCAAATACGTGGTGCTCACCTCTGTCAATCGCGATGATCTTGCCGATGGCGGCGCCGCGCACTACGCGGCCTGCATCCGTGCCATCAAGGGGCTTAACGCCGAGGTCGCCGTCGAAGCGCTGACACCGGACTTCCAGGGTGTAGTGCGCGATGTTGCGACCGTGGTCGATGCCGGGCCGGAGGTGTTCGCGCAGAACATCGAGACCGTGCGCCGGCTGACCCACCCGGTGCGCGATCCGCGCGCCGGCTACGAGCAGACCCTCGCCGTGCTGGCCCATGCGAAGCGACACCGGCCCGCGGTGCTGACCAAGAGCAGCCTGATGCTCGGATTGGGCGAGAGCGAGCCGGAGATCATCGAGTGCATGGATGATCTGCGCGCCGCGTCGGTCGATGTGCTGACACTGGGGCAGTACCTGCGCCCGACCGCCTATCATCTGCCGGTGCAGCGCTTCGTCGAACCCGCCAAGTTCGAGCAGTATCGGCGCTGGGGCCTCGAGCGCGGCTTTCGCGAATGCGTCGCCGGTCCGCTGGTGCGCTCCAGCTATCGCGCCGAGCGCGTGCTGGCCGGCAACAACGTCGGCCTTACGCTGCGATGAGCGTCCCGGCAATGGCCGTGCCCGCTCCGGCAGCGGCGGAAATCCTCTGGCTCGGCCGCTGCGCCTACGAGCCGACCTGGCGCGCGATGCAGCGTTACACGCAGGAACGCGGCCCCAATTCGCCCGATCAGATCTGGCTGCTCGAGCACGAGCCGGTGTTCACGCTGGGCATGAATGCCGACGCCTCGCATGTGCTGGCGCCGGGCGATATTCCGGTGGTGAGGATCGACCGCGGCGGGCAGGTGACCTATCACGGGCCCGGGCAACTCGTGGTTTATCCGCTTATCGATATACGGCGCGCCTCGCTGACTGTGCGGGATCTTCTGAATGCGCTCGAACGCAGCGTGATCGAGTACGCGGCGCGCTTCGGTATCGAGGCGCAGTGCCGCGCAGCCGCGCCCGGGGTTTATGTCGATGGCCGCAAGCTTGCGAGCGTGGGGCTGCGTATCCGACGCGGCGGCAGCTATCACGGGCTGGCGCTCAATGTGCGCATGGACCTGGCGCCGTTCGCGCGTATCAACCCATGCGGTTATACCGGACTGCAGATGACGCAGCTGTCGGACTTGAGTGGTCCGGGCGAGGTGGCGCAGGTGGCGGCCGAGTTTGCGCCGCTGCTGGCAGCGAAGCTGTCGCGGTGAGGGTGCTGCGGCAATGATGGCGAATACACCCGTGCGATTGGCCATGGCGCAAGACGCGGCCCTGATCGCCGAGATGTCGCGCGACTATGTCGAGCACGGCCTCGGCTGGAGCTGGACGCCGGCTCGCGTGCTCGCTGCGGTGAATAACAAGGCCACCAACGTCGCGGTCGCCGGCGATCTGGTGGGCTTCGGCATCATGCATTACGGCGACGACAGCGCTCACCTCGCGCTGCTGGCGGTGCGCCCGGCCCGCCAGCGACGCGGTCTGGGCACACTGCTGCTGGAGTGGCTCGAGAAGCCGGCACGCGTGGCGGGCATCGACTGCATTCGCCTGGAGGCCAGGGCGGACAACCCCAGCGCCATCGCCTTCTACCGTCACCAGGGATTCCGGGAAGCGGGCCGCATCGCGGGCTACTACCGCGGCACGGTGGATGCCGTGCGGCTCGAGAAGCGACTCGACGTGGCGCTGCATGTACCGCCGCGCTGAGGGCGTCATCAATTCCGCGGCACATTGAAGCCGTCCCTGCTGCAGCGTAGCATCGAGTCATGAAACGCCTGCTGGTGCACCTGATCGTCACCGCGCTGCTGCTGCTGCTGATCAGCCAGATCGTGGACGGCATCCATGTCGACGGCTTCGGCTACGCGCTGCTGGCCGCGCTGGTGCTCGGCATCGTGAATTTCCTGGTGCGCCCGATCCTGATCCTGATCACGCTGCCCGTGACCATCCTGACGCTGGGCCTATTCCTGATTGTCGTGAATGCGCTGATGCTCAAGCTCACCAGCGCGCTGGTATCGGGTTTTCACGTGGTCGGTTTCATACCCGCGTTGATCGCCGCGGTGCTGCTGGGTCTCTTCAACCTGATCGTCAGCGCGCTGATGAATCGCCGTACGGCCAGGGTCTGATTGCACAAGAGCAAACTGGCCGGCTTCATCATCGACTGCCAGACCGAAGAACTGCAGGCCGCGGCGGATTTCTGGGGCGCAGCACTGGGCATGCCGACGCGCCCGCTGCCGGCCGCCGAAGGGCAGAAATACGTCGAGTTGCTCGATCCCCAGGGGTTGCATGTCGAGGTGCAGTCGGTCACCCACCCCAGCCGGGTGCACCTGGACATTGAAACCGACGACATCGAGGCCGAGGTGCGCCGCCTCGAGACCCTGGGTGCGAAGCGGGTCGCCCAGATCAGCAGCTGGTGGGTCATGGAAGCCCCGATGGGCCAGCGATTCTGCGTGGTGCGGGTGCAGTCGCCGCGGTTCGGTGCCGAAGCGCGCACCTGGCCTGACCCCTAGGACCGCGCTACAGAACCATCAGCACCGCCGGGCACTGCTTCAGTGCACCGAACAGAGCCGCGATCTGCGCTTCGCCTTGCGCATGAATGACATAGGTGATGCCCATGAACCGGTTCTGGGCTGAACTGCGCTCGGTGACCGACTCGGGCGGCAGCGGGCCGGCATGGCGCTGCACGATCTCGTCGACCTGTTCGCGAACCCCGGCCTCGGCGCGGACCATGACTTTGATGGGGTAGTCACAGGGGAACTGCAGGCGTGGGGGGGTGGAATCGGTCATAGACAGCTTGAGTGTATTATGACCCGGCGGGGGGGTCGCGACCGGTTTGGGAGGATTGGCGCTTGAAATTCAGGCAGTTGTGCTACACTCCCCGACGATCGTCGACCGTCCGTGTTTCGTTGTCTAGGAGCCGAACCGCCTTCGATCATGGTGACAGGATCTACGCTTCGACGGCTCGTGAGACGCTCTCTCCCTGACCTGAGTGGTTGTTCCTGCCGTGTTATACGATCTCTAAAGATCGAACTGTTCCGGAGAGTGTGATTTTTATGGCGAAGATTTATGTAGGTAACCTACCGTTCACGGCCAGTGAGGCCGACGTGCGTACGCTGTTCGCGCAGCATGGCACCGTAGAAGCTGTGTCGCTGCCGACCGATCGCGAGACCGGTCGTCCGCGTGGCTTTGGATTTGTCGAGATGAGTCAGGCTGACGCCGCTCGCGCAATCCAGAGCCTGAATGGCTATTCGATGAATGGCCGTCCGCTGCGTGTCAACGAAGCCCAGGACAAGCCCCGCACGGGCGGCGGTCGTCCGGGCGGCGGTGGCGGTGGCGGTGGCTTCCGCGGCAATGGCGGCGGTGGCGGCGGCGGTGGCGGGCGCTGGTAAGCACCTCGCGATTCACCGAACGCGATAACGATAGCGATGGATAAAGGCCCGGGGTAACCCGGGCCTTTTTTTATTGGCGCGCCTATTTATAGGCGCGCACTGACGCGCGCTGCGGCGTGCAAAGCGCCGGCGTCCGATGGCCAAACGCCGAAAAGCAGGCTACAAGGCGCGCTATGTCGGAAGCACACGAATTTCTTCGATTCCCCGCTCGCATCGGCCTTGGCAGCTGGAGGATGGGAGAATCACGCGCCCGGCGGGACCAGGAAGTCGCCGCCGTCTCGCATGCACTCGCTACCGGTTACCGTCTCATCGACACCGCGGAGATGTACGGCGAGGGCGGCGCCGAGCATATCATCGGTACCGCGCTGCATAATTTCGGGCGCGCGCGCCGCGCGGAACTGTTCATCGTCAGCAAAGTGCTGCCCGGCAACGCGTCGCGACGCGGCACGGTCCACGCCTGCGAGGAATCGATCGCGCGGCTGGGCTGCGAATACCTGGATCTGTACCTGCTGCATTGGCGCGGATCGCATCCCTTTCGCGAAACACTGCAGGCTTTCGTCGATCTGCATCAGCGCGGACTCATCCGCCATTTCGGCGTCAGCAACCTCGACCTCCGCGATCTCGAGCAGTGGGTACAGGCCGAAAAGGCACTGGGCATTGCCGAAGGTGTGCGATGCAATCAGCTCTACTACAGCCTGGAAACGCGCGGCGTCGAATTCTCGCTGCTGCCATGGCAGCGTGCGCGCGGCATCGCCACCATGGCCTATTCGCCGCTCGGTCAGGGCGCGCTGACCGTGCATCCGCTGTTGGTGGAGATCGGCCGGGAGCGGGGCCTGAGCGCTGCGCAGATTGCGCTGGCCTGGAGCATTCGCAACAGCGACGTGGTGGCCATTCCAAAATCCGTACAGCCGCGGCGCATCGATGAGAACCACGCGGCCGTACAGGTGACCTTGAGCGCCGCCGAACTGGCGCGGCTCGATGAGGTATTTCCGCCGCCCCGATCGAAGCAGCCGCTGGCGACGACCTGATCCTCATCATGCGGGTCCTTCATTGCAGCCACTGCGGCCAGGTGGTGTTCTTCGAGAACACCCAGTGCGTCAATTGTGGATTCAAACTCGCCTTCATCCCCGATTTGAGCGCCATGGCAGCAGTCGAGGCCGACTCCCAATTCCGGCTGTGCCAGAACTATCTCCAGGAAAACATCTGCAACTGGGCCGTGGCCGCCGAGGACACCGAGCCGTTCTGCGAGTCGTGTCGTCTCACGCAGGTCATTCCTAATCTGGGCGTCAACGGCAATCGTGAGGCCTGGTACAAGCTAGAAGCGGCCAAGCGCCGCCTGATCTACTCGCTGCGGCACCTGCGCTGTCCGATCCATGACCGCACGAGCGATCCCGAACACGGCCTCTCCTACGAGTTTCTGAGCGATACCGATCCGAAGAAGCCGGTGCTCACGGGGCATGCGCACGGCGTGATCACCGTCAATATTGCGGAGGCAGATGACGCGGAGCGCGAGTCACGCAGGTTGAAGATGGGGGAGCCCTATCGCACGCTGCTCGGGCACTTTCGACACGAGATCGGGCATTACTACTGGGAACGCCTGGTACGCGACAGCCCCCGCATCGATCAATTCCGGCAGCTGTTCGGTGATGAACGGATCGACTACGCGGAGTCGTTGAAACTGCACTATGAAAAAGGGCCGCCGGCAGACTGGGCGGAGCGCTTCGTGAGCGCTTACGCGACCTCGCATCCGTGGGAAGACTGGGCCGAAAGTTGGGCGCACTACCTGCACATGAGCGACATGCTGGAAACCGCGGCTGACACCGGGTTGTCCCTGCTGCCGGGCCGTCGCGGCGATCCCACGCTGCTGCGGGCACGCAGTGGCACCGAAGAGCCCTTCGAGCACCTGATCGCCAATTGGTTTCCGCTGACCTATATTCTCAACAACCTGAATCGCAGCATGGGATTGCCGGATGGCTACCCGTTCGTTCTGCCCACCCCTGCGATCGCGAAACTTCGCTTCGTGCACGACACCATCGTGGCTGCGGCGGCATAGCCTCCCGGCAGCACTGGTGCTGCTGGCCGCCCTGGGCGGTTCGACGGTTGCCGCCGCCCCGGCCGTCGCGCCAGCTGCCGATGCCTGCGCGTGGCTGAGCCGGCAGATGGCACTGCAGACCGCACCGGCGGTTTTTCTCGCCAGCTATCCCGATGCTCCGCCCGGGCCTTTGCACCAGGCCGCCTTCCTGTACGACAACGCCCTGGCGACGATCGCACTCACGGGCTGCGATCGCATCGCCGATGCCCGCCGCATTGGCGATGCCATGCTGCTCGCGCTGGATCATGATCGCTTCTGGCACGACGGGCGGCTGCGCAACGGCTACCTCGCCGGTGCCGTAGGCTTGGCGCCGCTCAAACTCGCCGGCTGGTGGAGCACCCGCGATCAACGCTGGCTGGAGGATAACTACCAGGCGGGCAGCGACAGCGGCAACCTCGCCTGGGCGATGCTGGCACTGCTGACGCTCGAGCAGTACGCGCATGAGCATGATCCCGGCGATCACGACGGCCGCTATCTGGCGGGCGCCGCGCGCCTGGGCGGTTGGCTTGCGGCGCAGCGCGACCGGCGCGGGGCCGGCGGTTTCACGGGCGGCAGCTTCGGTTCGGAGACCGTGGTACGTGCATTGCGGTGGAAGTCCACCGAACACAATGTCGATCTGGCCGCAGCCTTCGCCTGGCTGGCCGCGAGCAGCGGCGATGCGCATTGGCGGGAGCTGTCGCAGGCCGCGAGCCGCTTCGTCGAGGCGATGTGGGACCCGCGGCGCGGTGGTTTCGATGCCGGCACTCGCGAGGACGGCGTCACCCGCAATGCACTGCTGGCGATCGATGCACAGGTCTGGCCGTTGCTGGCATTGCCCGACGCCGCCGCGCGCTATCATCAGGCCTATGCAAAGAGTGCGCAGTCGCTGCGCACGCGCGATGGTGCCGGCTATGCTTACAGCGAGGCCGGCGGCGGCGCGTGGATCGAGGGCACGGCCATGACGGAGTTGTTGCGCAAACTGCTGGGCAGCGAGGCGGGCGCACCCGCGGCGATCGCCGCCATCGGCCTTGCGCGTGCTCCGGACGGCGGCTACTTCGCCACGACCGGAGCGACTCTGCCCACGGGATTCATGCTCGACACGGATCCCGACCAGCCTCGCGTGTACCGCCATCTTGAACACCTGGGCGCCGCGGCCTGGGTCGCATTGTGCGATCGCGGCTTCGATCCTTTTATCGGCGCGCGGTCGCTGCCGTCGCGGGCGTTGCAGTAAGGAGTTCAGGTGCAGTCATTGGTTGGTACGGAATGGCTCGCGCAGCAGCACGGCGCGCCGGACCTGGTGCTGTTCGATGCGAGCTGGTACATGCCGGGGGATCAGCGCAATGCGCAGGCGCTGTACCGCGCGACGCATCTGCCCGGTGCACGCTTCTTTGATATCGATCGCATCGCCGATACCGAATCCACGCTGCCGCACATGGCGCCCACGGCGGCTCGATTCGAGCACCTGGTGGCGGCGCTGGGCGTCAACGAGGACTCGCGCGTGGTGTTCTACGATCAGCTGGGAATTTTCTCCGCCGCCCGCGGCTGGTGGCTGATGCGACTGTTCGGACACCAAAGCGTCGCCGTGCTCGACGGTGGACTGCCCAAATGGCAGCGTGAGGGTCGTGAGGTGATCGCCGGTGATGCATCGCCGCCCCCGCCGGGCTCGTTTCGCGCTGCACTCAACGCCCGTTACCTGCGGGGACTCGGCGATGTGCGTGCCAACCTGTCGCAGCCGCGGGAGCTGGTACTCGATGCGCGCTCGGCGGACCGCTTCTTTGCAAGGGTTCCTGAACCGCGCGCCGGCATGCGCGGCGGCCACATTCCCGGCAGCCGCAATCTGCCCTACGCCGAGTTGCTCTCGAATGGCGAGACCATGCTGGCGCCCGAATTGCTGCGCCAGCGCTTCGCTGCCGCCGGTGTCGAGACAGGCAGCGCCGTCGTCACCAGCTGCGGTTCCGGGCTCACCGCGGCGGTGCTGACTCTCGGGCTCGAAGTCGCAGGGCTGCCGAGCGGCGCGCTTTACGACGGCTCGTGGTCCGAGTGGGGCGCACGTCCGGACACGCCCATCGAGCGCTGAGGGTTTCTCCTACAGCCAAATCGGCGCCTGGACACTGCCCTGCACACCGCGGCGACTTCTAGTCTGCGTTCGCGCCCGCGACGCAGTCCTCAGGAGAGGCCCATGTCATTGCGCACTGTTCTGCTCGTCGTTCTGATCCTGCTGTTGGTGGGGGCTCTGCCTGCGTGGCCCTACAGCAGTGGCTGGGGCTACTACCCGGTGGGCGGACTCGGCGCGCTGCTGGTCATCCTGTTACTGCTCATGTTTTTGGGCGCCCTCTAGCGCGTTGCAGCGGCGGCAGTCAACCTGTCTGGGTGCCGCGCCGCATGTGGCGCAGCGCTGCCGCCGTGCTTGGCGCGGCGCAGTGCGATCGCTTAAGGTGGCGGTTTGACACCACCAAGCGCAGTCATGGAGAACCATCCGACCAACCCGCCGCCACCCAAAATCGATGGCCGGCGCGTCATCGCCATATTCAAGTTCGTCAAGGCGCTGCTGCTGATCCTGACCAGCTACGGCGTCCATAAGCTGCTCGATCCGCGACTCATTGAAAAGATCCACTTGTGGTCGGCAACGGTCACCGATCGGGTCGATCAACGCCTGATCCTGCGTGCGCTCACCTATATCGAGGGCATGGGCGCGGACAAGCTGCACCTGGTGATCCTGGTAACGGTGGCCTATACCGCGGTTGTGCTCGTCGAAGGCACCGGCCTGTGGCTGCGCAAGCGCTGGGCCGAATGGGTCACGGTGGTCGCAACCACCTCGCTGATTCCCTTCGAGCTCTGGGAGCTCATTCAGCGCCCGCCCGGGCATCGCTGGACCGTGGCGGTGACGCTGGCCGTCAATGTGCTGATCGCCGCCTACCTGGCATACCTGCTGCGTTCGGGGCGCCGTCGCGAGGTTGCCGACACTAAACCAGCTGCAGATTGAGCGGCTCGGTCTGCGGGAACACTCGCTCGCACTGCTCCTTCGACAGACCCCAGAGCGATCGGAACAAGCCCCCCAGCACCGCACGGTAGTCGTTGAGCACCGGGTAATCGCGGTCCTGGAACAGCGTGTTGCGTTCAAGCCGTTGCTGCTCGCCGGCGATTCGACCGCCGTTAACGGCACCGCCGAGCACCCAGTAGACCGTGCCATGTCCGTGATCGGTACCATGGTCACCGTTCTCGCGGAAGGTACGGCCAAATTCGGACAGCACGACCACCACCGTATTGTTCCATTCCGGGCCGAGGGACTGCGAGAACGCCTGCAGCGCAGTGCCGAGGCTGGCAAGATTGGTGGCGAGACTGCCCTGGGCGGCGCCCTCGCCGACGTGGGTGTCCCAACCGCCGACGTCGATGAATCCGAGACGATAGTTGTCGCGCATCAGCCGGCCCATGCGCGTCGCCTCCAGTTCCAGTCCTTTGCTGTTGATGGCATCGCGACCCGAGGCCCGCATTTCGTCTGCCATCTGCTGGGCCACTTCCTGCCGCAGCTCCAGGCCGCTGTCGATCGCCGGTTGCAGGTGATGCCCATGGTACATGTCGCTGAGAATGCGCGATTGACGCTCATCGAATGGCGGCTTGCCGACACTCTTGAGCGAGAGATTCGGCACGGCGATATCGCCCTGGAAGCACAGCGGCAAGCCCTCGGTGAACGAGATCGGCGCCGCGGTCGCGGATTTTCCCGCCAGCGCACCGGCCAGGCGGCCGAGAAAGCCCGAGCGGTAGTTGCGCGCCGCATTGCCGGGTTGGCCAAGTTCGATGCTGTCCTGGGTTTCGAAGTGACTGCGCGACAGATCGTCCGTGCCGGCGAACGGGATAAAGGCGACCTGTCGCTGTGCGTACATCGCGCCGATCGTGTCCCGCACGGCCGGTGCCAGCGCCCAATTATCGTCCAGCACCATAGCGCCGGTCCCGGATGCCGGATCGGGCCGCGCGATCGCGATGGTCGGCCGGGCCTCGTAGTAGAAGCTGCTCGAATACGGGATCAGCAGATTGGCCGAGTCGTAGCCGCCGCGCATGAACACCAGCAGCAGGCGCGGCCCCGCCGCGGGACCCGCATACAGCTGCCCGCCAACGCTTAATGTGCCCAGTGCCGCTGCCCCGTAGCGCAATAACTGACGTCGATTCACGGCATCATCTCCCGCTTACTCATAGCTGAACTCCGGTGAGGCGAGCAGGAACGTATTCCACTCCTGCTGCGAGTTGGCGTGATCCAGCGCCGCGCGCGTGGACACCGCGAGGAAGGGCTCGACGGCCTCGAAGTACAATCGATTCGACAACTGCGGAAATCCCGTCGTCAGCGCGGCACTGCCGTCCTCGGGATCAAACAGGCCGGCGTTGCCCGAGCCGATGGCGCGCGCGATCTCGAAGCGCCGGCTCATCTGGCCCGGGCTGGCCCAATTGGACTCGGTCAGCGGATAGCCATCGGGCGTGGAGCGGCCGAAAGGTGCCTCGCCCAGGCCGTTGAGCCAGTTGAGCAGGGGTCGCGCGTTGGTGATCGGCTTGCCGTCGTAGGCGAAGCGAACAGCGGAGACCACGTAGCGCATCGGATCCCTGAACTTGCCGCCGAGTGCGGCGCCGAATTCAGGCGAGAGAAACATGGTGCGCAGCACCGCGGCCATATCGCCATCACTGCGCCGGAAGGTCTGCGCCATCTGTTCGACCAGCCGCGGCGGCGGGTCGTCGGCGACGAAGTAGACGGCGATTTTGCGCGCGATGAAGGTCGCGCAGGCCGGCTCGCGCACGATTTGCCGCACGGCGTTCTCGACTTCGGTCATGCCCTTGCCGTCGACTGGATGTCCCATCAATTCCTTGGGGCCAAAGTCGTGCCGCGCGGGATTGAATTCGAACGCGCCGTCGCGCCGATAGAGCGGCTGCCATTCAGGCTTCAGATGCGGCGCATCGCCGGTGTTGATCCCGACCCCGGTCAGCACGCGCGCGAGCTGTTCGACGTCGCGCTGCGTGTAGCCGCCGTTGACACCGAGCGTGTGCAGTTCCATCAGTTCGCGCGCGTAGTTCTCGTTCAGATGTCCGGCGGCATTCTGGTTGTTGTCCAGGTACTGCAGCATTGCCGGATGCTCGAGCGTCGCCAATACCAGCTCGTAGAAATGTCCGAGCGCGTGTGGCCGGATGGCACGTTCCTCGTAGTCGCCGACCAGCCAGCGCAGGTTGGCCTTGTACTGCTGCACGCTGAAGTGATTAAGCCAGAACCAGATCATCTGCTGCTGCAGTTGCGAGGGGGAGTACAGCGATCGCAGCAACTCGCGCCGGATGGCCTCGTACGCGAGCTTGTTGCCGCGATCATTGAGAGTCTTGCGCTGCTGTTCCTTGTCCATGCCATCGGCCAGGGCGTTGATGTTCTTGTAAGCCGTATTGACATCGGCGAGCCAGCGCAGCGGTTCGGCGTGCGTCACCTCCATGCCGGCGATCTGTGCGGCGATCGGCGCCGGCAATTCCTGAGTCCGCGCCGCAAGTTGCTGCTCGAGGAAGCGCTCGCGCCCGAGGTTGCGATAGAGCGCAACACTGGCGCTGTCGATACCAAAGCCGACGCGGCCCAGCCACAAGGCATCCTCGCGCCGTAGCATCGGCAGCGATGCGGTCGGGGACGCAGTCGGCGTCCGCATCCCCGAGCTGGTGCAGGCGGGCAGGAGCACACTCAGCGTCGCGGCCCAGGCCGCCATCTGTCGGGTCAATGACAAGGCATCCTCCGCGTATGGTTTAGGTAACGGCTGCCGACACGGTGCGTTGACAGTACGGCGTGTGCGGACCGTACCATGGGTTATGTCGTCGACAGGCGAGTGGAGTTCACATGCTGCTGATTGTGGCGCTGGCGGTGCTCGCACGGCTATGCTTTAGCCACTAGCATGAACGAGCTGATCCGACATACCGGCGGTTGCCACTGCGGCCGCGTGCGCTTCGAGGTGTTCGCGCCCGCCGAGCTCGAGCTCGACGATTGCAACTGCTCGATTTGCGCCAAGTCGGGCTACCTGCACCTAATCGTGCCGCGCGAGCGCTTTGTGCTGCTCTCCGGCGCCGATCAGCTGACCACTTACGAGTTCAACACCGGCACCGCGAAGCACTTCTTCTGCGCCGTCTGCGGCATCAAGTCGTTCTACATTCCGCGCTCGCGTCCGGATGGCTACAGCGTCAACGTCCGCTGCCTGGATGCCGGCACCTTCAGCGTCACGGGTGTGCGGCCATTCGATGGCCGACGCTGGGAACAGCACTTTGCCTCGCTGGGCACAGGTGCCGAATGAGCCGCCCGACCGTCTACGGCATGTCCAGCTCCGGCAACTGCTACAAGGTGCGGCTGCTGCTGGAGCAGCTTGCCGTCCCATACGAATGGATCGAAATCGACACGCGCAGCGGCCGTACGCGGTCGGCCGAATTTCTGGCCAGGAATCCCAACGGCCGCGTACCGCTGCTCGAACTTGACCCCGGGCGATATCTGGCCGAGTCCGGCGCCATTCTCTACTACCTGGCCCAGGGCACCGCCTTCTGGCCTCAGGATCAGGTGCAGCGCGCCGAGGCGCTGCAGTGGATGTTTTTCGAACAGTACAGTCACGAGCCCTACATCGCGGTGGCGCGATTCATCTGCGCCTTCCTGCCCTCCAACGACGCTCGCCGCCAGGAATTGCCGCGCCTGCATGAACGCGGCGCGGCGGCCCTGGCGGTCATGGAGCGCCACCTCGCGCAACGCCGCTTCTTCGTCGCCAACGCCTGCTCGATTGCCGATATCGCGCTCTTTGCCTACACGCACGCAGCCGGCGATGGCGGCTTCGACCTGGCCGCCTACCCGGCGATCCGAAGCTGGATTGCGCGCATCGAGGCACAGCCGCACTTCGTCCCGATGCCGGCAGCGCCACCGCCGCCATGAATGCCGATAACGTCAGCGCCGAGCTGATCGAGCTCGAAAGGCGGCGCTGCCAGGCGCTGATCCGGCGCGATGCGGCAGCGCTCGATGCGCTCTGGCCGCACGATCTGATGCACATCCACAGCACCGGCACGATCATGGGGAAGGATCAGCTGATGCGCTACGTGCTCGAGACGCTGCAGTTCCTTGAGCTTGAGCGCAGCGACCTTAAAGTGCAGGTGTACGGCGATGCCGCGCTCATGACGGGCCGACAGCATGCACGCATGCGCCGCGTGGACAAACCCGAACCCGTGAACGCCGAGTCCTGGGTGACGCAATTTTGGGTCCGGCGCCCTGGCGGCTGGGTGCAGAGCCATTTCCATTCCGTGCGCGCCGCCGAGGGCTGACCGCCAGACGATTAAACGTCGCCGAGCTTCTCGCGCAGCGACCGAAATTCGGCCCGCAATTCGCCCAGCTGCTGCTCGAGCGCCATCAATCGCGCCAGCATGCCGGGCGTCTCCGCCGGTGAAGCCTCTTCGCTGTCCGCAGTCACGGCCGCGGCCGCGGCCGCGGGCGCGGTTTCCACGGGCTCGCCACTGAAGAGGTGCGCATAGCGCGAATCGCGCCTGCCGGGCTCGCGCGCCAGCCGCACCACGCAGGCGCCGCTCTCGTGCGCGGCCAGGTGCTCCAGTGCCGCCTCGATCTGCCCCGTCTCGGAGAATTCGGCCAGGCGGCTCGCACGCGTGCGCAATTCGCCCGGCGTCTGCGGTCCCCGCAGCAGCAGCTCGCACACGATGGCGCGTTCCTGCGGCGTGAACTGCAGCGAACTGAATTCGGTATTGCAGAAGCGCTGCTGATACTTGGGCACGCGGCTGCCGAATCCGGACTTTTCGAGTATGAAGTGCTTGCGCATCAGACCGTCCACCAGCTCCTGCAGCGCACGGTCTGTCAGTTCGAGCAATGGGTCGCGGTTGCTCTTCTGATTGCAGGCGAGCAGCAGCGCATTCAGCGATAGCGGATACTGATCGGGGGTCGTGATCTGCTTTTCGATCAGGCTGCCGATGACCCGCGCCTCAAGAGCTGTAAGCTGTGGAATCATGCGGCATTATAGGCTCCCATGGACCCCATCGCGCGCGGCACGCTGGACTACTATGAGGGACGCGCCGAGGACTTTCGTGCCGGCACGCAGGATCACGATGTCAGTCAGAACATCGAGGCGTTCCTGCGACATATCGGGGCCAAGCCGCCATTCACCATCCTCGACTTTGGCTGCGGGCCGGGCCGCGACCTGGCGGCATTCCGGGCGCTGGGCCACATCGCCATCGGCCTCGAGGGCGCGATACCTTTTGTCGCGATGGCGCGCGCTACCGGCAGTGAAGTCTGGCAACAGGATTTTCTGAATCCCGATCTGCCCGCGGCGCGGTTCGACGGTGTATTCGCCAATGCCTCGCTGTTTCACGTGCCGAGCGAAGTTCTGCCGCGGGTATTGCGGCAAATTCATCACACGCTGCGTCCCGATGGCGTGCTGTTCAGCTCCAATCCGCGCGGCGAGAACCAGGAGGGCTGGAATCGCGGGCGCTACGGTGCTTATCATGATCTTGCGGCGTGGCGCGGCTATCTGACGGCCGCGCATTTCACCGAACTCGAACACTACTATCGACCGGTGGGACTGCCGCGCGAACAGCAGCCCTGGCTGGCCAGCGTCTGGCGCCGGCGGGACGCCTAGCCCAATTACCGGATCAGCCCGGCGCCAGCGCCCAGTCCACGGCGCGCTGGGCATGAATGGCCGTGGTGTCGAACAACGCCACGCTCACGTCGGCAGGTCCGATCAACATCGCCAGCTCCGTGCAGCCCATGATGATGCCCTGCGCGCCGCCTGCAACCAGGATGCGCATGATGCGCCGTGCTTCGCTGCGCGAGGCATCCTCCACGCGGCCCAGGCACAATTCCTCGAAGATGATGCGGTGAAGAATCGCGCAATCCGATGCCTCGGGCGCCAGGGCGTTAATGCCGTGCGAGGCCAGCAGGCGGTCGCGGTAGAAGGGCTGCTCCATGGTGAAGCGCGTGCCCAGCAGTCCCACTGTGCGAATACCGGCGCCGGCGATCGCCACGGCGGTCGCGTCGATGATATGCAGCAATGGAATGCGCACCGCCGCTTCGATGGCCGGGGCCACCTTGTGCAGTGTGTTGGTGCACAGCACGAGTCCCTCCGCACCCGCGGCCTGAAGCGATTGCGCGGCCGCGGCCAGCGCCGCACCGGCACCGTCCCAATTACCGGCATGCATCAGCTGCTGGATGTCATCAAAGTCGACGCTGTAGAGAACCAGCCTCGCCGAATGCAATCCGCCGAGCCGCTGCTTCACGGCCTGGTTGATGTACGTGTAGTAGGGAACGGTCGACTCCCAACTCAGGCCGCCGATGAGGCCGAGGGTCTTCACTTCATTGGGTCCAGAAGGTTTCGATGAGCTCGTGCATGCGCCGCCACAGCGGGCCGGGCCGACCGTTGGCGACCGGCCTGCCGTCGAGTTTGGTAACGGGCAGGACCCCGCGCGTGGCCGCCGTCAGCCAGATTTCCTCCGCCGAGCGCAGCTCCGCCTCGCTGACCGCAACACTGCGGTGCTCGATGCCATTGGCCTCGGCCAGTTCCTCGAGCAGGCTGCGCGTGGTGCCGGGCAGCAGGCGCTGCGAGTTCGGCGGCACGCGAATCTGCCCGCCCATGACCACGTACACCGTGGATGAGCTGGCGTCGGTCAGCCAGCCGTCGCGCAGCAGGATGGTCTCGTTGGCGCCGGCCTCGACAGCTTCCTGCCGCAGCAGCACATTGGCGAGCAGCGCCACCGACTTGATGTCGCAACGCGCCCAGCGCGTGTCCTCGGCCGTGATACAGGCGATGCCCTGCGCCAGAGTTTCGGCACTGGTGACGGGCAGCGGCGCGCAGAAGGCGAATACCGTGGGCTCCACCTCCGGCAGCGGCGCGTGATTGCGGCCAAATTCGGCGCCGCGCGAGATCTGCAGGTACACGTACAGATCGCCGCCGCCGTTGGCGCGGATCAGCGATTCGATGATTTCCTGCCACTGCGAGGGCGGGTGCGGGTTGCGGATGCGCAGCTCCCGCAGGCTGCGCTCCAGGCGCGACAGATGCGCGGGCAGTCGGCGGGCCTGGCCGCCACGTGCCGCGATTACCTCGTAGACCCCGTCGCCAAACAGGAAGCCGCGATCCAGCGGCGAGATGCGTGCTTCCAGCAGCGGCAGCAATCGGCCATTCAGATGGCAGAGCGGCAGCGGATCGGCCACGACGCTAGAACGGCCGGCAGGTCATTTCTGGAACCAGAGCAGCACGGTGTCGCTCAACCGGCTCCAGATTCCACCAGGAGGCACGTCCACGGTCGGGAACAGCGGCACAGTGGTGACCGGCTTGCCGTCGACCGTCACCTGCAGCTCTCCCACCTGCGTGGTGGTGCTTAGCGGGGCGATCAGCGGGTGCCGCACGCTGGCATTGGTCTGAATGCTGCCGGCGTGACCGCGCGGAATCACCAGGTTGATGTCCTGCGCCGGTCCGACCGGGTAGTACTCCTCGGCCGCCTTGAACACGCGAGGCTTGAGTACCACCGTGCCGCGCTGCTTGACGTTGATGGTCTCGTAGAAGGTATAGCCGTAATTGATCAGCGCGGCGCTGGCATCCTCGCGGCCCTTGATGCTGTGGGAACCGAGCACCACCGTGATCAGACGCATGTTCTGCCGGTTGGCGGAGGTCACCAGGCAGAAGCCCGCGCTGTCCGTGTGGCCGGTCTTCATGCCATCGACACTGGCATCGCGCTCCAGCAGTCCGTTGCGGTTCTGCTGCTTGATGTTGTTCCAGATGAACTCCTTGATCGAGAACCAGGCGTAGTACTCGGGGTACTCGCGCACCAGCGCTGCGCCGAGCTTCGAGAGGTCGCGCGCGGTGGTGTAGTGAGTCGGCGAGGGCAGGCCGCTGCTGTCGTCGAAATGGGTATTGGTCATGCCAAGATGCTGGGCGTAGCCGTTCATGAGCTGCACGAAGGCCGCCTCGGTGCCGCCGACGCGTTCGGCCAGCGCAATGGTCGCATCGTTGCCCGACTGCACGATCATGCCTTTGATCAGGATTTCCGCGGGCACCTGGCTCCCGACCTGGACAAAGGTGCGCGAGCCTTCGGCGCGCCACGCGTGCTCGCTGATCGTTACCAGGTCGTCGAGTTTGAGCGTACCGGCCTTGAGGGCATGGAATACCGCGTAGCAGGTCATGAGCTTGGTGAGACTGGCGGGCTCGAGGCGCTTGTCGGCATCGCGCTCGGCGAGCACCTTGCCGCTCATGTAGTCGATCAGGATGTAGGCGACCGCATCCACCTCGGGCGCCGCCGGAATCCCATCCGGGCCCAGCGCCGGTGCCGGTGCGGCGGCCGGTGCCGCGGCCGCCGGCGCGGGTGCCGCGGCCTTGTGCTTGTGAGAGGCGGCCATTGAGGTCGCCTGGCCGTTGAGCACGGCCAACGACATCAAACCCAAGGCAAACAACAACGCGCGTGCTTTCATGCCGATCCGGATCTCCACTTGGTTGAACGAGTAAGTGTAGCGGCAGTGTTCAGTCTTGTGCGAGCCGTGCGCCCGGATAGCCCAGGGCCGCCAGCCGCGCGGTCAACGCATCGAACTGCTGCACGCTTGCAATGGGGCCGATGCGCACGCGCTGCAGCGGTTGATCGGCCGCGGGCCCCAGTGTGAACACATGCTCCAGTCCCGCATCGCGCAGTTTCCGGGCCACGCGCTGGGCGTTGTCGGCCTGTGAAAAGGCGCCAACCTGAATATAAAAGTGGCCGGCGGCCACCGGTGCAGGCGGCGGCATGGCAGGCAGCGCGATAGCGGGCGCGGGCGCGCCTGTCGTGGCGCCGTCGGGTGCAGAGACCGCCGCCGGCTCGGCAGGCGCCGGGACAGCCGGCACGCTGCTGACACCGACGCTGGCGGCCGAAGCGGCCTGGGTCGTGACCGGCAGCGCCGCGCCGGGCGGCGGACTGGCAGGTGACAGCACTTCCACATCCACGAACGCGGTGCCATTGCGAATCATGTCGAGCTTGGCGGCCGCCGTGTACGACAGATCGATGATGCGGTTGGAGACGAACGGCCCCCGATCATTGATGCGCACTACCACGCTACGGTTGTTGGAGAGATTGGTGACGCGCGCATAGCAGGGAATCGGCAGAGTCTTGTGCGCCGCTGTCATGGCGAACATGTCGTAGCGTTCGCCCGTGGCTGTCTTCAAGCCGTGAAAGTCCGGGCCATACCAGGAGGCCACGCCGCGCTCCCGATAGCCCGCGGCGCTGGCCAGGACGATGTAGCGATGGCCGGCCACCTCGTAGAAGGGCGGATTGCCCGATGCGCTGCGCGGCTCCGGGCGTGGCACCGGCTCGGGCACGCCCATGACGTTGGCGGGCGGGGTCGGGATGGGCGCAGGGGCAGGCGGTGGGCGGCGCGGCGCGGCGCAAGCCGCCAGCAGCAGCATCGCGATGCACGGCAGCGTCAGCGCCCAGCCCTGCCAGGCGGCGCTGCACTTTCTCAAAGCGCCGCCTCCTGCGTGACCTGCTGCTTGATGGCCTGGGCAAGATCATGCACGGCCATCGCGTATAGCGGACTGGTGTTGTAGCGCGTGATGACGTAGAAGTTCTGGAAGCCGACCCGATAGCTCATGGCATCCTGCTGCGCGGCTTCGAGCAGCAGCGCGGGCGTGGAATCGGGCAGCGGCGAGTCGATTACCAGTCCGCGTGCGCGCAGGCCGCCGAGCGTGTCGTTAAGGGCCAGGTGTTCGGGTGCAGGCAGGCTGCTGCTGCCCACGAGCTGGGCTTCCGCCAGCACTGGCGCGCCGTATTGCCAGCCGTACTGATGCAGATAATTGGCCTCGCTGGCAAAAATATCGGCCCAGTCGTTCCACAGATCGCGTCGCGGTGCATGCCCGGCGCTGACGGCGTAGCGGCGGTAGCTTGAGGGCATGAACTGCAGCGCGCCCATGGCGCCGGCGTAGGAGCCGCGGATGCTCAGCGGATCCAGATGTTCCTCGTGCGCGAGCAGCAGGTACTCGACAAACTCCTTGCGGAAGAAGTTGGCGCGCGCCGGATAGTCAAAGGTCAGCGTGGCGAGCGCATCCACCACACGATAGCGCCCAGTGGTCCGTCCGTACTGCGTCTCCACGCCCAGGACCGCGACCAGGTATTCCGGCGCCACCTGGTATTCAATCGCAACCCGGTCGAGCAATTCCTTGTGATCGTGCCAGAGCTGCGCGCCGCCATCGATCCGCAGCGGCGTGAGCATGCGGGCGCGATATTCCCACCACTGCAAGGTCTTTTCCGCGGGCCGATCCATCGACTCGATGATCTTCGGTTGTGCCTCGGCGGCAGCGAGCACGGTCGTCATCTGGGCGCGGTTCAGGCCCTGCGCGGCCAGCTGATCCAGGAACGCCTGAATTTCCGGACGCGACAGATCGAAATGGCCGTGCTCGATGATCGGCGGCGCCGGCGGCGCCGGCGGCGCCGGCGGTGATGGCGCGGCCGGTGCCTGCGGCTGCGCCTGTGGCTGCGTTGCCGCCGGCTCGTCGCCTGGCTGCGCCGAGGCGACCAGGGAGCTCGCCAGCGCGATCAGGGGCCAGCGCTGCGCGAATCTCATGAGCCGACCAGCTTGCGATGCGAAAAGAGGCCCATGAGGATGCCAAAACCTGCGAGCAGCGTGACCACCGAAGTGCCGCCGTAGCTCACCAGCGGTAACGGCACGCCGACGACCGGCAGCAATCCGCTGACCATGCCGGCGTTGATGAACACGTAGACGAAGAACGTGAGCGCGATGCACAGCGCGAGCAGGCGCGAAAAAGTGTCGTTGGTTTGGGTCGCCATCCAGACCGCGCGCGCGACGATGAACAGGTACAGCGCCAGCAGTCCGATCAGTCCGATGAGACCGAATTCCTCTCCGACCACGGCGAAGATGAAGTCGGTCGAACGCTCGGGCAGGAATTCCAGCTGCGCCTGGCTGCCGTTCATCCACCCCTTGCCGAACACGCCGCCGGACCCCAACGCGATCTGGCTCTGGATGATGTGATAGCCCGCCCCCAGCGGATCGGTCTGCGGGTCGAGAAACGTCATCACGCGGGCACGCTGGTAGTCATGCAGAAAGTGCCAGCCGAGCACGGCCGCGCCGGCACCTGCCAGCGCCAGCGCGAACACGATGCGCAACGAGAGGCCGGCCATGAGTACCAGCAGTGCGCCGCTCGCCACGATGAGGGCGGCGGTGCCCAGATCGGGCTGCATCGCGACCAGGCCGGCCGGCACAAAGATGATGACCGCCAGTACGCCGAGCGTGCCCCAGTCGGGCGGCAGCGGCCGATCGTGCAGGTACCACGCGGCCAGCATGGGTACGCCGAGCTTCATGATTTCGGAGGGCTGGAACTTGAACAGTCCGAGATTGAGCCAGCGCTGGGCGCCCTTGCCGATGACGCCGGTGACCTCAACCACCACCAGCAGCACGATGCCCAGCAGGTACAGCCACGGCGCTATGCGGCGCAGGAAATTCGGACTGGCGTGCGTCAGGGCCAGCATGGCCGCGGTGCCGAGCGCCAGTCGCACGACGGTGCGGACCACCGTGTCGATACTCTGGCCCGAAGCGCTGTAGAGGATGGCCAGGCCGTACAGCGCCAGCAGTGTCAGTCCGATCAGCAATGGACCGTCAAGGTTGAGCACCGAGAGCAGTCTCGCGGAGGAGAACAGTGTGCGGCGCGTACGGGCGTAACCGGTGTCTTCCATGACCGCTCAGTCCGCCGCTTCCGATTCGGGAATGGCCGTCTCGTTCGAGTTGCTGGTCTGGCGCAGCAGGTACGCGTCCATGACCTTGCGCGCGATCGGCGCCGCGACGCTGGCGCCGAAGCCGCCGTTCTCGACCAGCACCGCCACCGCAATGCGGGGCGCCTCCACCGGGGCGAAGGCGATGAACCAGGCGTGATCCTTGAGCCGCTCGGCCACTTTCTGCGTCAGGTGTTCGCTGCGCGAGACCGTGAAGACCTGTGCCGTGCCGGTCTTGCCCGCGATGGCATAGGTGGCGCCTTTGCTGATGGCGGCGGCGGTACCGTAGGTGGCTGCGCCAACCATGCCGCCGACGACAATGTCCCAGTCATTGTCCGTCACGCCCGCAATCGCCGGGTTGGCAATGGGTGCGATAGGGCTGATGTGGCCGGTGCCATCGCGCACCCCGGTAACCAGCCGCGGCCGGAAACTCTTGCCGCGCTCGGCGATGACCGATGCCACGTGCGCCAGCTGCAGCGGGGTCACGAGCAGATAGCCCTGGCCGACGCCGAAATTGACGGTTTCACCCGGGAACCAGATTTGGTCCGCCGGCTTTTTGAAGTATCTCTTCTTCCATTCAGGAGAGGGCAGCAGGCCCGGCTTCTCGCCGCTGATATCGATGCCGGTGAGCTCGCCGTAGCCGAAGGGGGCCATGAAGGCCGCGATGCGCTCGGCGCCCACGGTCGAGGCGAGACCATAGAAGTACACATCGCAGGATTTGGCGATGGCGTGTGTCAGGTCGAGCCAACCGTGCCGACCGCTCTTGCCCTCGCGGAACAGCAGACTGCTGCCGGGCAGGTGGAATACCCCATTGCAGAACTCCAGCTTGCCGGGGTCCACGAGGTGATTGGTGAGCGCCGCCAGCGCGATCACCGGCTTGATGGTCGAGCCCGACGGATAGGTGCCGCGCAGCGCGCGATTGAGCAGCGGTTTGTCGTCGTTGTCGGACAGCGACGCGTACTCGCTGCGCGAGATGCCGCGCGCGAACTTGGCCGGGTCGAACCCCGGCTTGCTGGCGAGCGCCAGTACATCGCCGTTGCGCGGGTCGATGGCCACGACTGCGCCGCGGCGATCGCCGAGACCATCCTCGGCGGCCTGCTGGGCGGCCAGATCGAGCGACAGCACCAGGTCTTCACCGGCTGTGGGCGGCTGGGAATGCAGGATGGGAGCGTAGGCGCCCTGGCGCTGTACCGATCGACCCTGGGCGTTCACGAGAATCTGCCGGAAACCGTTGTGCCCGTGCAGCTGCGGCTCGAAGGCGCTCTCCACGCCCAGTTTTCCGATCAGCGTCGTGCCTGCATAGGTTGCCCGATCGATGCGCTCGAGATCCTGCTCGCTGATGGCGCTGACGTAGCCGAGTGCGTGTACGCCCAGCTCGCCGTAGGGATAGTGACGCGTCTGCCGAGTCGCAAGATCGACTCCCGGAAACTCGAAGCGGTGCACTGCGAAGCGGCCGATTTCATCGTCGGTCAGACGCAGGCGCACCGGCACGCTGTCGAAACTGCGGCGCGAGAAAATCACGCGTCGTGTATCGTCGATTTCATCCGGATCGATCAGGCGCAGCTCGGCGAGTCGTTTGAGCGTGTCGTTGAGATTGGGAACCTGCTCGCGGATCAGCTCCAGCTGATAGGCGGGCTCGTTGTTTGCCAGCACGTTGCCGTTGCGGTCGAGAATCACGCCGCGACTGGCAGGAATCGGATCCAGCCGAACGCGATTGCCCTGCGATAACTCCAGGTAGTAATCGTGACGCACCACCTGCAGGTAACTCAGGCGCGCCAGCAGCGCCAGGACCAGCACGCCGATCACGAGCATGGCGCCGAGGGTGCGCTGCGAAAAGATGCGCTGCTCGTTCCATTGATCCTTGATGCGGACGTTTGAGACCACGGCTGGCTCAGCGCGTCGAATGGAATCGGCCGAGTACGCCGACTACCAGCGGCCAGATCAGGCCGCCGGTGAAGGTGTGTACCCAGCGCGTCGGGGTGGACAGGGGATGGCCACTCCAGCCATCGAGAACCCAGAGCAGAAACTCGTAGACCGTGAGCGCCGCAAACACGAACAGCGACTGCTCGAACAGCGGTTTGGCGCGGATCAGCAGATTCAGGCGGATGGCAAGGTAGGTGGCAAAAGCCATCGCCAGCGCGTGCTCCCCGAGCAGCGGTCCCTGCAGCACATCGAGCGCCAGGCCGCCCAGGAAGCCCAGGAATATGCCGCCGCCGCGCGGGATCATGATGGACCAGTAGAGCACTGTGATCACCAGAAAGTTCGGCCGCGCGATCGCGAACCAGGTCGGCAACGGCAGTACTGTCAGCACCAGCGCGATGATGGCCGTCAGGTAGATGGTCAACCCGGGATGACGGTCGCTCATTCGTCGTTATCCGGAATCTTCGGCGGCGGCTTGACCGGCGTCTGCGGCACCGGTGCGATGGGCGGATTCGGTGCCGGCGCGTCCGGGTGCGACGCTTCGAATTCGAGCAGGATCACTTCCCGATCCCGTTCTATGCTGGCCAGCGGCTGCGCGCGCACCTGCGCCAGCAGCTGATTGCTTTCGCGGCGCACACCGCTGATGCGCGCCACGGGAAGCCCGGCCGGAAACACCCCGCCCAGCCCCGAGGTGACCAGCAGGTCACCGCTCTTGACGTCCGAGTTGACGGCCAGATACGGCAGCAGCAGCTCGCCGGAATTGCCCGAGCCGACCGCGATCGAGCGCAGGCTGTTGCGGGTGATTTCAACCGGGATTGCATGCTCAGGGTCGGTCACCAGGATGATCTCGGCACTCCAGGGCCCCAGGCGCGAGACCTGGCCGAGGATGCCGTTGCCGTCGACGACTGCCTGGTTGAGATTGACTCCGTCGCGGGCACCCTTGTTGATGACGATGCGCTGGCGCAGCTGGTCGGTCTCCATGCTGATGATCTCCGCCAGGATCGAGCTCTTGATCAGCGACGGCAGCATCGAGGCTTTCAGTCCGCGCAGCTCGGCGTTCTCCTGCTCCAGCGCCGCTTCGCGCATGACCTGCAATTGCAGCTCGCGCTCGTGGGTCCGAAGCTGCTCGATTTCGGCGCGCAGCTGCTCGCGTCCGCGGAAGTTATCGGTGAGCGAGCGCCAGCCGGCGCCAGGGGAATTGACGACTACCTGGACCGGGTAGGCTCCGGCTTCCAGGAAGTAGCGCAGGCGCTGCTCCCAGTGGCCGTGCGAGTCGTAATACATGAGCACGACCGCAAGAATCGCGTAGACCGTAAAGCGCAGCCCCGGCGAAGGCCCGCGCCCGTACAGGGGCCGATCCACCTCGGTGCCAAAGACCGCCATGGCGCGATCCTAGGAGCCTGTGGCAGCGCGGCGCATGCGCCGGTCACTCCAGACCGAAATGTCCTGGCCCCATCTGATCCATGAGCTCGAGAATACGCCCGCCGCCGCGCGCTACGCAGGTCAGAGGATCATCCGCGACCACCACGGGCAAGCCGGTCTCTTCCATGAGCAGCTTGTCGACATCGCGCAGCAGCGCGCCGCCGCCGGTGAGGACGATGCCGCGCTCGGCCACGTCCGCGCCCAACTCCGGAGGCGTTTGCTCGAGCGCCTGTTTGACGGCACTGACGATGCCCTGCAGTGGTTCCTGCAGTGCTTCGAGGATTTCGTTGCTGTTGAGCGTAAAGCTGCGCGGCACACCCTCGGAGAGGTTCCGGCCCTTGACCGACAGCTCCCGCACCTGCGTGCCGGGGTAGGCCGATCCGATCTCGATCTTGATGCGCTCGGCCGTGGCCTCGCCGATCAGGATGCCGTAATTGCGCCGAACGTAGTTCATGATCGCATCGTCGAAGCGGTCGCCGCCGATACGGGCGGAATTCGCATAGACGATGCCGTTGAGCGAGAGCACCGCGACTTCGCTGGTGCCGCCGCCGATGTCCAGCACCATCGAGCCGCGTGCTTCCTGCACCGGCAACCCGGCACCCACGGCCGCGGCCATCGGTTCGCTGACGATGGCGACATTGCGGGCGCCGGCACCCTCGGCGGATTCGCGGATCGCGCGCCGCTCGACCTGGGTGGAGCCGAAAGGGACGCAGACCAGTACCCGGGGCGAGGGCTTGAGAAATCGATTGCCGTGTACTTTGTTGATGAAGTACTGCAGCATCTTCTCGGTATAGGTGAAGTCGGCGATGACGCCGTCTTTCATGGGCCGTACGGCGGTGATATGGCCCGGAGTGCGGCCGAGCATGCCCTTGGCTTCGGCGCCGACCGCGACGATGATTTTGCCGCCGCGCGAGGGTTCGTCCTGGACCGCCACTACCGAGGGCTCATTGAGTACGATGCCCTTGTCGCGGACGTAGATCAGGGTATTGGCGGTACCAAGGTCGATCGACAGATCGCTGGAGAAATAGCCGCGCAGGCGCTTGAACATGAGAGCGGCAGACCTTTCGAGTGGGCTTACGTGAAGCGGGCGCTAATCTAGCAACCGACAGGACATTGCACAAGGCGAGGTGTATGATTTCGCGCCGTTTTTTCTGCAGAACTTGATCGCTATCACATGAGCCTCAACCGCCAAGACATCGACAAGATCGCCCTGCTGGCGCGACTGGCGCTCACCGAGAGCGAGGTGCCCGCCTACGTGGAGAATCTATCGCGCATCATGGCGCTGGTGGGTGAGCTGGAGCGTGCCGACACCAGCCAGGTCGAGCCGATGGCGCACCCGCTGCCCGGGCAGCGCCAGCGGCTCCGGGCGGACGAGGTCACGGCCGGCGATCAGCGCGAGCTCTTTCAGCGCAACGCGCCGCAGGTGGAAGCCGGCCTCTACCTGGTACCGCGGGTCCTCGAATGACGGCGCTGCACGAATTGACCGTCGCGGAGCTATCGAAGGCGTTGCGAACCCGCACCGTCTCGAGCGTGGAGCTCGCGCGCGCCTTTCTTGCGCGCATCGAGCAGCACCAGCAGGGGCTGAACGCCTTCATCACGGTGCTGCGCGAGGAGGCACTGGCCGAAGCGGCGCGCGCCGACGCACGGCTCGCGGCCGGCGAGGAAGGTGCGGTGATCGGTGTGCCGATCGCGCACAAGGACATCTTCTGCACACGCGGACAGAGGACCACCTGCGGCTCCCGCATGCTGGCGAATTTCGTCTCGCCCTACGATGCCACGGTGGTGGAACGCCTGCGTGCCGCCGGCGCCGTCACGGTGGGCAAGACCAACATGGACGAGTTCGCCATGGGCTCGTCCAACGAGACCAGTTACTTCGGGCCGGTGCGCAATCCCTGGGATCCGGCACGCGTGCCGGGAGGTTCCTCGGGAGGATCGGCCGCTGCCGTGGCGGCGCGACTGGCGCCGGCTGCCACTGCCACCGATACCGGCGGTTCGATCCGCCAGCCGGCCGCGCTGTGCGGCGTCACCGGGCTCAAGCCCACCTACGGGCGGGTGTCGCGGTTCGGCATGATTGCCTTTGCCTCGAGCCTTGATCAGGGCGGCCTGATCACGCGCAGCGCCGAAGATTCGGCGCTGCTGTTGGGGACGATGGCAGGCTTCGATGAGCGCGACTCCACCAGCGTGCAGCTTCCCGTGCCCGACTACTGCGCCACGCTCGAGCAGCCGCTCAAGGGATTGAAGATCGGGCTGCTGAAGGAATTCTTCGACGAGGGGCTCGACCCCGACAGCGCCCAGCGCATCCGCGACGGCCTCGAGGTATTGCGCGAACAGGGCGCCACGCTCAAAGAGGTCAGCCTGCCCAATCTGCCGCTGTCCGTTCCGACCTACTACGTGGTGGCGCCGGCGGAATGCTCTTCCAATCTTGCGCGCTTCGACGGCGTGCGCTATGGCTATCGCTGCGAGAATCCGCGCGATCTGCTGGACCTGTATCAGCGCTCGCGCGGTGAGGGTTTCGGCGCCGAGGTCAAGCGCCGCATCATGACCGGCACGTACGTGCTGTCGGCTGGCTACTACGATGCCTATTACCTCAAGGCGCAGCGCGTGCGCGCGCTCATCAGCGCCGATTTCGAGCGCGCCTTTCACGAAATCGATGTGCTGATCGGCCCGACCACGCCAACGCCGGCCTTCGAGATCGGTGCCAAGACGGCCGATCCTGTGACGATGTACCTGAACGACATCTATACGATCGGCGCCAATCTGGCGGGGCTGCCTGCCATCTCGGTCCCCTGTGGCCTGGTGCGCGGCCTGCCGGTTGGAATGCAGATCATCGGTCCTCACTTCTCGGAATCCAGGCTCTTCAACGTGGCGCATCGCTACCAGCTGGAAACAGACTGGCACCGTCGCGCACCGCCGGGGTTTGCCTGATGGAGTGGGAAACCGTCATCGGACTGGAGATTCACGCGCAGCTTGCCACGCGCTCGAAGATCTTTTCGGGCTCGGCAACGGCCTACGGTGCGCCACCGAATGCGCAAACCGATCTGATCGACCTGGCGTACCCCGGTGTGTTGCCGGTGCTCAATGGCGAAGCGGTGCGAATGGCCGTGAAGTTCGGTCTGGCGATCAATGCGCGCGTCATGCGGCGGTCGATCTTCGCGCGCAAGAATTACTTCTACCCGGATCTGCCCAAGGGCTACCAGATCAGCCAGTTTGAGCTGCCAATCGTCTGCGGCGGCGCCGTGGACATCGTGCTGGAAGATGGCAGCTCCAAGCGGATCGGAGTGACACGGGCGCACCTGGAAGAGGACGCGGGCAAATCGCTGCACGAGGGACTCGCGGGGTTGACCGGCGTGGATCTCAATCGCGCCGGCACTCCGCTCATCGAGATCGTCTCCGAACCGCACATGCGCTCTGCCCGCGAAGCGGTCGCGTATCTTAAGAAAGTGCATACCCTGGTGCGCTATCTGGCCATCTGCGACGGCAACATGCAGGAAGGCTCGTTCCGCTGTGACGCCAATGTGTCGGTGCGCGTGAAGGGCACGGAGAAGTTTGGTACCCGGGCCGAGATCAAGAACCTCAACTCCTTCCGCTTCGTCGAAAAAGCGATCAACTACGAGGTCGCGCGTCAGATCGAAGTGCTTGAGGGCGGCGGCAAGGTGGTGCAGGAGACGCGCCTGTACGATTCGGATCGCGGCGAAACCCGTTCGATGCGTTCGAAGGAAGAGGCCAACGACTACCGCTACTTTCCCGATCCCGATCTGCTGCCGCTGGAGATCGACCAGATCTACATCGACACGGTGGCGGGCACGCTGCCGGAGCTGCCGGATCAGAAGGCGCAGCGCTTTATCCAGGACTATGGCCTGTCTGCCTACGATGCCGGTGTGCTCACCGCCAGTGCCGAGTTCGCCGACTATTACGAGGTGGTGGTGCAGGAGCTGTCGAAGCCGCCACCGGTGATCCAGGCTGCCCCGAAGCTTGCCGCCAACACCGTGATCGGTGAATTGTCGGGGCTGTTGAATCGCGACGGAGTCGAAATCGGCGAGAGTCGCGTCAATGCGCTCGATCTCGCGGGGCTGCTCAAGCGCGTCGCGGACAACACGATTTCCGGCAAGATCGCCAAGGATGTACTTGAAGTCATGTGGGACGAGGGCGCGCAGGCCGACGCCATCATCGAGGCGCGCGGGCTGCGCCAGATCACAGACGAGTCGGCTATCGAGCGTGCCATCGAAGCGGTGATGGCCGCCAACCCCGGCCAGCTGGCCGACTATCGGGCCGGCAAGGAAAAGCTGTTCGGGTTCTTCGTTGGCCAGGTCATGAAGGCAACCGCGGGCAAGGCCAATCCGGCACGACTGAACGAGCTGCTGAAGAAGAAACTCGGTGGCTGAGCGACTGGCGGCGGCGCCCGGGGAGTTGCGCCGGTTCCTGATCGAAAAGCTGCCGGTGCGCGGCTTCTGGATCCGTCTCGATGAGGCCTGGCGCACGCTGCGAAGCCATCAGCACTATCCCGCGAGTGTCGAAGCGTTGCTCGGTGAGGCGGTCGCCGCCTCGGCGCTGCTGGCGGCGACGCTGAAATTCCGCGGCACGCTGACGCTGCAGCTGGCCGGCGATGGCCTGGTTTCCCTGTTGGTGGCGCAGTGCACGCACGATTTCTCGATCCGCGCCGTCGCACACGCGCCCGAATCGATCACCGGCGAGCCGGATTTTCGCGACCTGGTCGGCGATGGCCGCCTGAGCGTTACGATCGAAGCCGACGAGCGGTCGGCACGCTATCAGGGCATCGTCGCGCTCGAAGGCCGCACGCTGGCCGGATGCCTCGAGCGATACTTTGCGAGCTCGGAGCAGATACCGACTTCGATTGCACTGTCGGCCGATGGCCAGCTGGCCGGCGGCGTGCTGCTGCAGCGCCTGCCGCCCTCGAGCCTGGCAGGTGCGCCGGCGACACCGCTCAGTGACGAGGACTGGCAGCTGCTGAAGTCGCGCGTCGCCTCACTGGACGGACCGCTGCTGCGACTGGGCACGCCCGCGGATGTGCTGCATCGGGTATGCGGGGAGTTTGATTGCCGCCTGTTCGAGAGTTCGCCGGTGAGATTCCTGTGCCGGTGCGACGCTACGCGCGTGCAGAACGTGCTGCGTTCGCTGGGACTGGATGAACTTCGCAGCATTCTTGCAGAGCAGGGCAGCGTCACGGTGACCTGCGAGTTCTGCGGCCGGCCTTATTCGTTCGATCCCATCGATGTCGAGCGCCTGTTCGCCGCGGGCGCCAGCCCCGACACGCCGCAGTCGCTCAATTGATGAACCGCCAACCGATCAGGCCTTGAGTGAGAACGGCGTGAAGTTGGTATCGCGGTCGAAGTAGTCTTCCTGCTCGGCGCGCTTGAGGAAACCAACGACACGGTAAGTCACCGGCGTCATGATGATCTCCCAGCCGCTCTTGAACAAGTACTGCGTCAGCGTCACCGCCTCGAGCTGGGCGTTGTCCCAGATGCCGTAAAAGGCCAGCGTGTAGAACAGCACCGAGTCGACCAGCTCGCCGCAGAGCGTGGAGCCGACGGTTCGCGTCCAGAGCCAGCGGCCGCCGGTCCAGAGTTTCATTTTGGCCATGACGTAACTATTGACGAAGGAGCCGCACCAGAAGGCGATGATCGAAGCGCCGGCGATACGCGGCGTCGCACCGAAGATGCGGGCTACCGCGCGCTGCTCCTCGGCCCCGTCGGCCGTCGGCGGCAGTGCCACGATGACGCTGGCCATGATGGAGGCAAATCCGAGGGCGACGAATCCGGCCCAGACCACGCGTCGGTCACGGGCGTAGCCGTAGACTTCGGTGAGGATGTCGCCGAACAGATAGGACAGCGGAAAAAACAGCACCCCCGCAAGGAAGGTAACGTCGCCGAACAGCGGCAGGTGCACGGTGGATTTCTTGGCGGCGCCGATCAGATTGGCGCACAGCACGATGCACACGTAAGCCGCCATGAAAAAATCGTAATAGCGGTACTGTCGCGCGCCGCGCGTATCGATCGGCATGCACCAGATCCTACCCGAGGCGGTCTATCTATACTTCACTTAATAGCTGGTGCTGGATCAGGTCCTGGATGCAGCGCGTGTGCTCCGCCGTCAGATCGATGAACTCGAGCCCATAGTGAGCCTGCGGTTTGGCATCGGCGCCGAGCTCCGCGCCGCTCTCGGCGCCCCGCACTTTGCGCACCACCGCCTTGAGCCGCAGTTCGGGCTGCTGATCCTCGACCGCGGGAATCAGCAGCTCAACGGCATCGGATGCCGCGGCAAGGCCGGCCGAACAGGCCAGGCCTGCGCCGGTCAGACTCAGATCGAGCAGCGAGGCTGGCTGCGTGCCTTCGCCTTCGGCAGCGCCGTTGATGAGCGACACGGACCGCTCCATGGGCACGCGACTCGCCCGGCGCACAACCACGGCTTCCACGCTCTGCGGGTAGCGCAGGTGCAGATGCGGAAAGGGCAGTTGCGCGGCTTTCAGGACCTCGGTCTGGAACGCAAAGGCGCTGCGCCCCGCAAAAGCGCGGCACACGAACTGATCGCCATCGACGATCGAGAACGCGCTGCTCGAGGAGGGGATCTTGGGCGTGGTGACGAGCACCGCGCGGGGCGAGAGGAAGCCGATCAACTGGGCATACAGCCGCGAGGTAGACATGCGCGTGAGCTGCAGCTGCATGGGCTGGCCCATCTTCAGATTCATATCCGCAAAGGAGCTCATAACCTGCCCGGAGTGCGTTTGTGATGCGGTTCGCAGCGCGTGTCCATGGACCGGGCAAATTTTACCGGCTGGTCCCGCCGGCACTTTGTCGCAGTGCGCAGAATTACGATTAAGGCCGCCTCAATTCGTGCTCAGTGCGGCTCGATCGAGCTCAAGTAACCCGGTCCGCCCAGGTTTTCCATCTGCTTGAGAGTCCAGTCCCGCTGCGCCAGGACGTAGTGCGAGGGCGCATCGACGCGCAGCAGCCGGGGGTTGGGCAGCACCACGGCCAGCAGTGCGGCTTCGCCGCTGCCCAGGCGCGAGGCATCCTTGTGAAAGAAAGTACGCGCGGCGGCCTGCACCCCGTAGATTCCGCGGCCGAACTCGGCAATGTTGAGGTAGACCTCGAGAATGCGCTCCTTTGGCCAGAGACTTTCGATGAGAACCGTGAACAGCGCCTCGAGACCCTTGCGCACGAAGCTGTGACCGGGCCACAGGAACAGATTCTTGACCACCTGCTGACTGATGGTGCTGGCGCCGCGCAGCTTTTTGCCGCTGCGCTCGTGGGCGCGCACGGCTTCGCGGATCGAGCGGAAGTCGAAGCCGGCGTGAAACGGGAATTGCTGGTCTTCGGCAGCGATCACGGCGACGGCAGCCTGCGGCGAAATATCCTCCAGCGGCACCCACTCGTAGCGCGTGCGGTAGTCACGCTCGCCGTGAGCAAAAGCATCGGCGCGCGCCTCGAGCATGAACGCCGTGGTCGGGGGCGGCCAGAAGCGCAGTGCCAGCACGCCTAAGACTGCCAGCGCCAGCAACCCCAGCGTTACGGACAACAGCGCGCGCCCGAACCGCCAGAGTCGCCCGCGCTGCGGACGCGCCATCGATGCTTCGCGAGCCTACTTGGCGCTGTCGAGGCGCCGGGCCGACTTGATCGTCACGTCCTGCGTCGGCACGTCACTGTGACCCTTGCGCTTGCCCGTAGGCACCTTGGCTATCTTGTCGATGACGTCCATGCCCTCGGTCACATGCCCGAACACGGCGTAACCGTATTGCCCCGGCCGTTGATCGAGAAAATCGTTGTCCGACAGATTGACGAAGAACTGCGAGGTAGCGCTGTGGATCTCATCGGTGCGGGCCATCGAGAGCGTGCCGCGCTGATTGCGCACACCGTTGCCGGCCTCGTTGCGAACCGGAGGATGGGTTTTCTTTTGCGACAGATCGCTGATGAGCCCACCGCCCTGGATGACGAAACCCGGGACGATGCGATGAAAGATGGTGCCGTCGAAGAAACCCTCATCGACGTAACGCAGAAAATTCGCCACGGTTTGCGGCGCGTCCTCTTCATAGAGCTCGACTGTGAAGTCGCCGTGAGAGGTCTCGAATCGAATCATGGATGCACTCCTAACCACCGTCCCTCGGTGACGCGATCGCGGCCGGCGAGGTCGCAATGGCAGCGTACGCGAGCATAGCCTGCCGCCACAAGCGCGGCTGCGACCGCATCCGCCTGATCCGCGCCATGTTCGAGCAGCAGCCAGCCCTCGCGCTCAAGATGGGCCGGAGCTTGCGCGATCAGCTGCCGCAGCGCCTCGAGCCCGCTCGGGCCCGGGCTCAAAGCGGCCGCCGGCTCGTGTCGCAGCGCCGCGAGCGCGGCATCGCCCAAGGCGATGTAGGGTGGGTTGCTGAGGATGGCCGCGAAGCGGCGGCCGGCGAGCGGCGCGAACCAATCGCCGACCAGAAATTCGATCGCTCCGAGCTGCAGGCGCGCCGCGTTGGCGCGCGCCACCGTCAGGGCCGCCTCCGATTGATCGGTGGCCGTCAGCCGCCAGGCCGGTCGTTCGGAAGCCAACGCCAGGGCGACGGCGCCGCTGCCGGTGCCCAGATCGGCCACGCGCAGCTCGCCGGTCGCCTGTGTTTCGGGCAGCAGCGCCAACGCGCGCTCCACCAGCAGCTCGGTCTCCGGGCGCGGAATGAGCACGGCGGGCGTCACGTGAAGCGGCAGTGACCAGAATTCGCGCTGCCCGGTCAGGTAGGCGATCGGCTCGCCGGCGACGCGGCGATCCACCAATGCCCGGTAGCGAGTCGCGAGCGCAGGTTCGATCGGCAGCTCGCCTTGCGTGATCAAGGCGGCGCGGGAACGATTCAGCACGTGCGCCAGCAGCACCTCGGCGGCCAGCGGCGCGTTGGTCTCGTGCGGGCGCAGCGCCTCAATGCCCCGCATCAGCAGTTGGCGCAGCCGGACCGGCTCGGCTAGATTGTCGGCCGTTCCCATGATGGAGCCATTATGACCGCTTCCAGGCCGGCGCCGGGCGCCGTGCGCGTCAGTGATTTGCTCGAGATGGCCGCGCGCCTGTTTCGCGCCACGTTGCTCAAGTGCCTGCCGCTCGGAATGCTGGCCATGGTGTGCTGGCAGCTACCCAATTTCTATTGGACCGCCACCGGGCACCAGATGAATCTCAAGGCCCAGTACGATCTTGGGTTCAACCTGCTGACCGTGGTCGGTACGGCGGTACAACTATGGCTGCTCGGCGCCATGATGCTGCGGCAACGTGCAGTGGCGGTCGGGGCGCCGCTGGATTCGGGCGCGGAGCTGCGCGCGGCGACGCATCGATTGCCCGCGATCCTGCTGAGTGCCTTGCTGGCAACAATCAGTATCGCGGCGGGCCTGCTGTTGCTGGTGCTGCCGGCCATCTATCTGGCCGTGTGCTACCTGGTGTGGTTGCCGGTGGTGCTGTTCGACGGCACCGGACCCTATGATTCGCTGGTGCGCAGCGTGCGCCTGATTCGTCCGCTGTGGCCAAAGGCGCTCACGGCGCTGGTGATCGTGCTGCTGCTGGTCATCATCGCGGCGATCGTGTTTGGCGCCATCCTGGCAGCGCTGGCTGGTGTTCTGGGCAGCGACGGTCCCGCATTTCAGGCGCTCAGTGCCGCGGGCACCGTGGCATTCGGTGCGCTGTTCGTGGTGTTCCTGAGCGCGCTGCAGCTGGTGCTTCACTCGGCGGCGAGCAATTCGGCCTGATATTCCTGGCTCAGCGCCGACAGCAGCTCATCGAGCGCTCCGTCCATGATCGCCTGCAGGCGATACAGCGTCAGGTCGATGCGGTGGTCGGTGACGCGGCCCTGCGGAAAGTTGTAGGTACGGATGCGCTCGGAGCGATCGCCGCTGCCAACCTGGAGTTTGCGCGACCGCGCCTGCGCGCTGCTCTGCTTCTCCTGTTCGGCCGCAAGCAGCCGGGCAGCCAGCAGTGACATGGCGCGGGAGCGATTCTTGTGCTGCGAGCGCTCATCCTGGCACTCGACGACGATGCCGGTGGGGACGTGCGTGATGCGCACCGCCGAATCGGTCTTGTTGACGTGCTGCCCGCCCGCCCCCGAGGAACGGTAGGTGTCGATGCGCAGGTCCGCAGGGTTGATCGTCACGCTCTCGATTTCCTCGAGCTCCGGCAGAATCGCCACTGTCACCGCGGAGGTGTGAATCCGGCCCTGTGCCTCCGTGGCGGGTACGCGCTGCACGCGGTGCGTGCCGGACTCGAATTTCAATCGCGAGAAAACACCGCGGCCGACGATGCGGCAGATCACTTCGCGATAGCCGCCGTGCTCGCCCGGGCTTTCGCTCAAGGTCTCGATCTGCCAGCCCTGTGCTTCGGCGTAACGGCTGTACATGCGCAGCAGATCGCCGACGAACAGCGCCGCCTCATCGCCGCCGGTGCCGGCGCGAATCTCGAGAAACACATTGCGTTCATCGCGCGGATCGCGCGGCAGCAACAGGCGCTCGAGTTCCGCATCGTGCTGCAGCAGCCGTTGACGGATGGCGGCGATTTCCTCCTCGCCCAATGCACGCATGGCGGAATCGGCATCGGTGAGGATCAGCTCTGCATCGCGCAGATCCTGCTCCAGTTGCCGGTAGCCTGCGAACGCCGCCGCGGTGGGCTGCAGGCGTGCGTATTCGACCGACAGGTCACGGAACCGTTGGGAGTTTCCGAGTGTCTCAGGATCAGCAAGCAGCGCCCCGAGTTCTTCGAAGCGCAGTTCCGCTTTTTCAAGCTTTTGACGGATTGATGCTTTCATCTTCAGCTATAGTCTAACGGCCATGAAGCTTTGGAACCGAAACCACGGGCTAAAGGGGCTGCTGACGCGCATCGCGCTGTTCGGCGGCGCGCTGGCCGTTGTGCCGTGGAATGCGCAGGCAGCGCGCGGTACTCACGAGACCGAGGACTCCAACGCGCTGATCATGACGGCCGAGATTGCGTTGCAGCGCGATGACTGCGGCCGGGCCGCGGCCAACTACACCATCGCCGCCCAGCGGCTATCAGATGTCAAATTGGCAGCGCGTGCCACCGAGGTGGCACTGGATTGCGGCCAGTTCCAGGCGGCCGAGCGCGGCGCCGCGCGCTGGCGTTCGCTCGCACCGACCGAGCCGGCTGCGCTGCACGCCTCGATGCGGGCGGCGCTGGGTCTCTACAAGATCGATGAGGCGCGCGTCGCCTTTGAGGAATGGGTCAAGAACGGCGGCCTGGCGAATGCCCGGGTTGCCGGCAACGACGATACCGGCGCGGCCGGAGTGGCCGAGGCCGTGCGGCTGCTGGCGCAGGAGTCCGGCGTGCCGGCAACCCTCGCCATGCTGCGTGGCGAGCAGGCGCGGCCGTTGCAAAGCGGCCCCTCGCAGCTGGCGCTGGCTGATCTCGCTTTCGACGGCTGGAACTACCGCGAGGCCCTGCAATACGGGCAGAAGGCGCTCAGCGCCGGCGCGGCGGTCGCCCCCACGCAGCTGTTGCTGGCGCGCGCGTATGCGGGCCTCGGCGAGGCCGACCAGGCAGTGACAGCCGCGGCGGCGGCACACAACGCGGCTCCCAAGGAGCAGAACTTTGCCTCGGTGGACGTGCTGATGCTGCTGGGGCGTGAACGCGAGGCGCGCACCGCGCTCGAGACACTGCGCGATGTGCCGGCCTCGCATATGCAGGCGCAACGTCGATTGGGACTGATGGCCTTCAATCGCGGCGATTACGAGGAAGCGCAGCACGACTTCTCCGAGCTGTTGAGCGATCACGATTCCTCCGCGGTAGCGGTGTACTACCTGGCTGCCATTGCCGACCGCCGCGACGATGTGGGAACGGCCCTGCGCGGCTATCAAATGCTCTCGGGTACCCCGCTGGACGGGGCCGCACGCGACCGCGCGGCGACGCTGCTCTATAAGCAGGGACAGCGGGAGCAGGCGCTGAAACTGCTGGTGCCGAGCGAAGACGCAAGCCCGCCCTCGCGTCTCAATGCCGAGATCGAACAGGCGCAATTGCTGTCCAACGGCGGCGAGGCCGATCAATCGCTGGCGCGTATCGATGACGCGCTCGCCCGTTTTCCCGCCCATCCGGACCTGCTGTATCAGAAGTCCATCCTGCTGGAGAAGGCCGGACGTACCGAGGCGGCCATCACGCAGCTCGAGGCGCTGTACCGCGATCGGCCGCAGGACGGCGCGATCGCCAATGCGCTCGGCTTTCTGCTGGCCGACCACAACCGCGAGCTCGCGCGCGCCGATCACCTGATCACGGCGGCGCTCAAGAGCGAACCCGACAATCCGGCCATTCTCGACAGCATGGCGTGGCTCGACTTTCGCCGCGGCCAGGCCCGTGAAGCGTTGCCGCTGCTGGAGCGTGCGTTTCGTCTGGCACAGGATGGCGACATCGGTGCCCATTGGGGCGAGGTGCTCTGGTCGCTGGGCGACAAGGCCAAGGCGCGCGAAGCCTGGAGCCGCGCGCTGATCGCCGATCCGGACAATGCGCTAGTGCACGCGGCGCAGCAGCGGGCCGGCGTGCCGCAGATGCCCGCGAACGGTACCGGCACCTCCATCTGAGCGATGACCATCGCGGGTTACTCAGGCATCCGCGCTGCGGTGCTTCTGGGCGTCACGGCCTCATGGTTGCTTGGCGCGTGCGCCAGCCATCCGCCGAACGCCACGGTGCCCGCCACCGCTCCCTGGGAACAGCGGCTGCCCGCGCTCCAGGCGATCGCATCCTTCGAGATCGACGGCAAAATTGCCGCCAGCGATGGCAAACAGGGTTTCAGCGCCGGCCTGCGCTGGCGCCAGCACGGCGATGCCGCGACCATCGATCTGTCTGCGCCGCTGGGCTTCGGGGCAGCCCATATCGAGCAGGGTGCCGATGGCCTCACGGTCACCACGGCGCAGGGCGCCACGTTCAGGGGCGCCGGAGCAGACGATCAGCTTGCCGCCACGCTGGGCTTCGAGCCGCCGCTGGGAAGCCTGCGTTTCTGGGTACTCGGCGCCAGCGATCCGGCCCTTCCGGCGCAGGAGTCGATCGACGATCAGCAACGCCTCGCACACCTCGATCAGGACGGCTGGCACGTGGACTGCGAGGACTATGCGCTCGTGAATCAACAATGGCTGCCGCGGCGGCTGACCGTCACCCGCCAGGCGCTGCGGCTCAAACTCATCGTCAACACATGGCGGCTTTGACTCCGGCACTGTCCTGGTGGCCGGCACCGGCCAAACTCAACCTGTTCCTGCACGTGGTAGGGCGCCGGACCGACGGTTATCACGATCTGCAGACGCTTTTCCAGATCGTCGATCTGTGCGATCGGATCGGCCTCGCCCGGCGCGAGGACGGCGCCATCGAACGCATCGAAGGCATGGTTGGTGTCGAGCCTGACAAGGATCTGGCGGTGCGGGCCGCGCGAGTGCTGCAGCGCCACACGGGCACGAGCCTGGGCGCAAACCTGCACGTTATTAAACATATTCCTGCTGGGGGCGGGCTTGGTGGCGGCAGTTCGGATGCGGCCACGGTGCTATTGGCCTTGAATCGCCTGTGGAAAACCGGACTGGGGCTGCCTGAATTGGCCGCGCTGGGCTTGTCGCTCGGGGCGGATGTGCCGCTATTCGTCCACGGTGCCTCGGCCTGGGGCGAGGGGCGGGGCGAGCGGTTGACCCCTTTCGGCGCGCCGCCCCGCTGGTTTCTGATTGTTCATCCCGGCATCTCGGTGAGCACCGCCGAGATCTTCCAGGCCCCTGAATTGACAAGAAATTCTAGCCTCATCACAATGCGCGCCGCAGCGTTTGGCCAGACCCGCAACGACTGTGAACCGGTGGTGCGTGGACGCTATCGCGAAGTGGCGGCCGCGCTGGATTGGCTGGATGCGCAACTGGAACCGCATGACGCGCACAACGGCGCGCGCCTCACCGGTACCGGTGCCTGTATCTTTGCCGGCTTCGAACGCGAGCAGGACGCGCGGCGAATCGCGCAATTGGTTCCGGATCAATGGAGCGGTTTCGTGGCTCGCGGCGTCGATCGTTCGCCGGCGCACGAGCTGTTGGAGACGGAGTGAGGGTTTGGATACTGCTGGGGTGTCGCCAAGTGGTAAGGCAGCGGGTTTTGATCCCGCCATACGGAGGTTCGAATCCTTCCACCCCAGCCACGGTTTGATCAGATAGGAAAAGGCCATCGTGGATTCGGAGACTCTGGCGCTATTCAGCGGCAATGCCAACGCCGCGCTTGCGCATGACATCGCGCGGCACCTGCGGCTGACGGTCGGGCATGCCGACATCGGCCGCTTCAGTGATGGCGAGTCCAATGTCGAGATCATGGAAAACGTGCGCGGCCGCGATGTGTTCATCGTGCAGCCCACCTGTCCGCCGACCAACGATCACCTGATGGAACTGCTGATGATGACCGATGCCTGCCGGCGCGCATCGGCGGCCCGAATCACGGCGGTGGTGCCCTATTTCGGCTACGCACGCCAGGACCGGCGGCCGCGCGCCACGCGCTCGCCGATCACCGCCAAGCTGGTGGCCGATATGATCGTCGCCTCCGGGGTCAACCGCCTGCTGACGATCGATCTGCACGCCGACCAGATTCAGGGCTTTTTTGGCATCCCGGTCGACAACGTGTATGGTTCGCCCGTGCTGCTCGGCGACGTCTGGCGGCAGCGCTATCCAAAGCTGATCGTGGTCTCCCCGGACGTGGGAGGCGTGGTTCGGGCACGCGCCTTCGCCAAGCGCCTCGATGACGCGGAACTGGCGATCATCGACAAGCGCCGCCCACGCCCGAATGAGTCCAAGGTCATGAACATCATCGGCGAAGTCGCGGGCAAGACCTGCGTGCTGATCGATGACATGGTCGACACCGCCGGTACCCTGTGCCTTGCCGCCAAGGCCCTAAAGGAAGAAGGTGCCGAGCGCGTGGTGGCATACATCACGCACGCGGTGCTGTCCGGTGGCGCCGTGGAGCGCATCGCCACATCGGTGCTCGATGAACTGGTCGTCACCGACACCATTCCCTTGTCGCAGGCGGCAAAGGATTGCGGGCGCATTCGCCAGCTCTCGGTGGCGTCGCTGTTGGCCGAGACGATCCGTCGCATGCGCGACGATGACTCGGTGAGCTCGCTGTACATCGATTAGGTTTTATTGATCAGGATTTTTTGGGTGGCAGGCACAGGTCGCGGTGCGTGTCCTTTGGGTTAAACGAAAGTCAGGAGTTTGAAAATGCGTATCACGTATCAGGTAGGCGCGGATTCGCGTCACGATCAGGGCAAAGGTGCGAGCCGCCGCCTGCGTCGTGCCGGGAAGGTCCCCGCCGTCATCTACGGCGGGCAGGGCGGCCCGCGCAGCATCACGCTGGATCATCAGCAGTTGCTGACGCTGATCGACAAGGAGAAGTTCTACTCCTCGATCATCAGCGTCAATGTCGAGTCGGAGTCACAGCCGGCCATTATCCGCGATGTGCAGATGCATCCCGCGCGCAATGCCGTGGTTCACGTCGACCTGCAGCGGGTGGTCGAGTCCGAGAAGCTCAGGATCCACCTGCCGATCCACTTCAAGGGCGAGGCGATTGCTCCGGGCGTCAAGACCCAGGGCGGTATCGTCTCGCACCTGATGCAGGACGTGGAAGTCAGCTGCCTGCCGGCCGATCTGCCCGATTTCCTCGAGCTCGATCTGTCGGCCATGAATCTCAACGACACCCTGTCGCTCGGAGACATCAAACTGCCCACCGGGGTCACGATCCCGGAGCTGGCACATCGCAACCCGGTGGTGGTATCGGTGCACAGCCCGCGTGCGGCGGAGCCCGAGCCCGAGGCAGTGGCGGCGACCACGGAAGTCGCAGCGGCAGGCGCGGCGGCGACACCGGCTGCGGCGGCTCCGGCTGCCGGCGCCGAAGGTGGCAAGAAGGAAGAGGCCAAGAAAGACGCGGCCCCGGCCAAGAAGGAAGGCGGCAAAAAGTAAGCGACGCGGTCGATCGTGGCCGCGCTGCCGCTCAAGCTCGTGGTGGGCCTCGGCAACCCGGGGCCCAAGTACGCGCGCACGCGTCACAACGCGGGCTGGTGGTTCATCGATGCGCTGCTGGCGCAGCATCACGGCAGCTGGCGCCACGAGCGGGCGCTGCAGGTGGAGCTGGCACGGGTGGCCACTGCGGCTTCCGAGTTCTGGCTGGCGAAGCCGCAGAGCTTCATGAATCGCAGCGGTGCGCCGGTCCATGCGCTGGGCTCTTTCTATCGCATCGAACCAGCCGAGATCCTGGTGGTGCACGATGAGATCGACCTGCCGCCCGGAGTCGCGCGCTTCAAGCAGGGCGGCGGCCACGGGGGGCACAATGGCGTGCGCGACGTGATCGCACACCTGGGACCCGATTTCTGGCGATTGCGCCTGGGCGTCGGTCACCCCGGCGCCAAGGATCAGGTGCTCGATGCGGTGCTCGACCGGCCGCAGCCTGGCGAGCAGCAATTGATCGATGAAGCGATGCAACGCGCATTGGACTGCATGCCCGAGATGCTGCGGGGGGACGGCCAGAAAGCCATGCACCGGCTGCATTCGGGCAATGGCGATGGCAATGGCAATGGCGGCGAGGGAGCAAAGTAAGTGGCGATTCAGTGCGGCATCGTCGGGTTGCCGAATGTGGGCAAGTCGACCCTGTTCAATGCGCTGACGCGGGCGCAGATTGCCGCGGAGAACTATCCGTTCTGCACCATCGATCCGAACGTTGGCGTGGTGCCCCTGCCGGACACGCGGCTGGGTGAGCTTGCCGCCATCGTTCATCCCGAGAAGATCCTCCCTACGGCGGTGGAATTCGTGGATATCGCGGGCCTGGTTGCGGGTGCCTCGCAGGGCGAAGGCCTTGGCAATCAGTTCCTGGCGCACATCCGCGAAGTCGATGCCATCGCGCACGTCGTGCGCTGCTTCGATGACGATGACATCGTGCACGTGGCCGGTCGCATCGATCCGATGTCGGACGTCGAGATCATCAACACCGAGTTGGCGCTGGCCGATCTGGCTTCAGTCGAGAAGGCGCTCGATCGCGCCATCAAGGCCGGCAAGAGCGGCACCGACAAGGATGCAGTGCGACGGCGCGCATTGTTTGAGCGCGCCAGGACGCTGCTGGATCAGGGCAAGCCGGCGCGCCTGCTCGAGCTGGGCGAGGATGACCGGCGCGACCTCCGGGAGCTGCACCTGCTGACCGTGAAGCCGGTCATGTTCATCGCCAACGTCGATGAGGCAGGGCTCAAGGCCGATAACACGTATCTGACCGCGCTGCGCGCGCGCGCGGCGGCCGAGCACGCGATCGTGGTGCCGGTGTGCGCGGCGATCGAGGCTGAGATCGCGCAGCTCGATGAGGCCGAGCGCGATGAATTCATGCGCGATCTGGGTCTTGCCGAGCCCGGCCTGAATCGCGTGATCCGTGGTGCCTATGAGCTGCTCGGGCTGATCACGTATTTCACCGCCGGACCGAAGGAGGTCCGTGCCTGGACCGTGCGCCGCGGCAGCACTGCGCCGCAGGCGGCGGGGGTCATCCATACGGATTTCGAGCGCGGCTTCATTCGCGCCGAAGTCATCGCTTACGATGACTACATCCGCTATCGCGGTGAAGCCGGCGCGCGCGAAGCCGGGCGGCTGCGGCTCGAGGGCAAGGAATATGTCGTGCACGAGGCCGACGTCATGCATTTTCGCTTCAATGTCTGATCCGCCACCGCGTTATCCACCGCCGACGGTAGACATTTCTTAACCCTGCAAAGCGGGAGGCCCAGGGAGCATCTGATATGCTCGGGTGGCTTCTGAGGGAGATATTAAGCGGTTTTAACCGCACGCTCATGCTCGCTTAATGGATGCGCGGACAATCTGGGTACGCGCGGGCGCCATGAATATCAGGGAGAGCGATGCTGCAATGGGCGACTGATCGCTGGAAATTCCGACGCGCCGCCCGCGCTGCAGTGCTTGCGGCCACGCGCGCGGGCCCTCCGCCGCCGAATCCCCCAGCCGCTCCGCAGGACATCCTGCTGGTGCCCTGCTGGCGCCGGCCCGAGATGCTCTGGCATTGCATCGATAATATCTGCAAGGCCGAGGGTCTCGAAGCCGTGCACGTGGTGTTCCGGCCCGACAGCGGTTTCGATCCGGATAACCTCGCGGTCATCCGCGAGCACGCCCAGCGACTGCCCAGCCATGAGATCCAGACCGCGCCGCGCTGCCCCTATCGTCGCACCAAGCTCAGCGCCAATATCCTGCTTGGCTATATGAACGCTGCGGCTCGTGCGCGCCGCTACGTCTACATGGTCGAGGAAGACATCATGGTCGGGCGCGATTTCTTTCGCTGGCATGCGGCCGTGCACGCGCAGCGTGCGGGCCTGTTCTGCTCGATTGCGGTTCGCAATCACAATCGTGAGGTGCATGCGCCCGACGATCCGGACGGTTACTACCTCAGCAGCGGCGATTACTGTTCCTGGGGCGTGTGTTTCGATGCTGCGGTGATCCGGGAACGTATCGCGCCACACGTCAATCTCGCGTATCTGTCGCGCCCCAAGCGCTACCTGCGGGGGCACTTTGCCGACAGCCGCGTCAGTCTGGGCTTCGTCGAGCAGGCGAGCCTGCTGCGTCGCATCCAGGAAGGCGGTTCGATGCCGATCGCCTATCCGGCGACGCCACGGGCTTTTCATGCGGGTTTCTACGGCCGCAACCGGCCCGGCGCCATCGAGGGCCCGCTGCAGGAGCGCGTGCGCCGGCTGGACGGCATGATCTACGATTGCACGGCGATGCGCGGTGCGGCGCTGTCCGATCGTTACGCCGCCGACAGCGAACCAGTGCCGCTGGATATCGTGGGCGGCCAGGGTCTGCACGAGCTCGATCTGCCCTCGGCCTGAGGCTTTTGTGTATCAGGTTTCCCGAAATCCCTCGCTGGTACGTGTTCGACTGGCGCGGCTGCGGCCCACGCAGCTGACCGTCGGCTACATGGAAGTCACCATCAAGGCGCGCGAGTGGGCGCGTCTGCCGCACAAACGCCTCAAGGCGGAGCTCGAGAGCCATGTATTCCCGGCGGTGATCGGGCCCAAGGGGGAGCACTACATCATCGACCATCATCACCTGGGAATCGCGCTGATCGAGCAGGGCGTCAAAGAAGGATATGTGGCCGTGCTCGATGACCTCTCTTACCTGGAACCGACGGTGTTCTGGCGGACCATGGAGTTCCGCTCTTGGAGCCATCCCTACGATCGCCGCGGGCGGCGCTGCGACTATCGCGATATGCCGCGGCGTCTCAAGGACCTCCAGGATGATCCTTATCGCAGTCTTGCCGGCCTCGTGCGCCGCGCCGGCGGCTATGCCAAGGACGAGGCGCCGTTCGTGGAATTCCTGTGGGCCGATTATTTTCGCTCGCGTGTGGCCGCGAGGCTGATCCGGCGCGCGCCGACGCGTGCGCAGCAAGCCGGCATGCAGCTGGCGCATTCGGAGGAGGCACGCTATCTGCCTGGATGGAGCGGAGACGTGTCGAAGTAAGCGGCGCGATCGCCGCGGCGCCTAGGTGCAGCTCATTCGCGCGCGACACTGATGCCACCGCGCCGCTCAGCGCCAGCAGTGCGGGCGCGGCATGGGGAAATCTCGCGCCCTCATGGCTTGTCCCCGCTCGGCGGGCGGACCGCAAACTGCGCCGTGGTCGAAGCGCCCCCGGCAAAGTGGAGCGTGATCGACACCTCATCGCCGGGTTTGAGCGGCCGCGTAGGTTGCTCGAGCATCAGGTGATAACCGCCGGCGGCGAGACGAAACGCGCGCCCGGGCGGAATTTCTATCCGCGATACCGGTTGCATCTGCGAGACGCCGTCGCGCTGGACAGTGTGATGCAGCGACACCTCGGCAAAGTCGGGGCTGGTGGCACCGGTCAGCAGCTGCACCTGGATGCCGGTATTGGTGAGCGTCACGTAACCGCCGGCGGGCAGATTCGCGGGCAGCCAGCGGATCCAGGCATCGCTGACGGCGATGGTCGCTGGGGGCGCGGCCGCAGCGGCCACTGCACTGGCTGCGATCCAGAGGCCGAGCAGAATCCCCTTACATGCCATAGCTGATGCCTATCGTGCCCGCCCAGTGGGGGAATAGTTGATAGCCGCCCAGGTTGCTGTAGACCGGCACTTGCAGCGGGCCCTAAAGCTGCGGGCGGTGCGTGACCTGCACCGTCAGACCGCGGCTCAGATATGCCACCAATTTCTGTGTGTCGAGCACATCCGCCAGTGCGCCCTGATCGGCGCGCGGAAAGCGATCGCCACCAGCAGCAGGCTGGTGAGCAATTCGCGTTGAAGCCGGCCGGTGATCAGGCGTCGCATAGGGTTTCGCATGGTACGCCACGCGAATGAGGCGACGCTACCGGCGCGCCGGTTCAGGCCCAGCTGCGGCGACCGGACTCGGGCCGGTCAAAGACCTCGCGCCGGTGATAGTCGAGGTAGAGGCGCTGGCGCGGTTGAAACACCCCGACTTTCAGGGGCATCCGCAGGTTCCACGCCGTCAGGATCGCGGGATTCAGGTGGCGCGATGCCAACAGGTCGCCCTCATCGGAGAAGGAGATATAGCCGCGCGCGAACAGGTGCGCGATATGCGGCGAGAGCAGCAGTCCATTGCAGCCATCGAGTTTCTCCTGGTCGTCCGAGACGCTCCAGGGCTTGATGTGGCAGGCGCGAAGATGTCGCCGGTCGAGCAGGCCGGTGAGCCGACAGGCGCTCTCGATCTTCTCAAGGCTGCGCCGGAAGACTCCCAGCCCACCGCGTGCGCGAATCAGTTGCTGCTTCTCCTCGGGGTTCAGATCCGTGCGCCGAACGATCGAGGTCTCGACCCAGTCATTCGCGAGCTCGGACACTGCCGCGGATTTGATCTGCGCCTCGACCTCTTCGAGCTGCTGCGACAGCAGCTGACGCAATACCACCGCCATGGCGGTGGATACCGGGCTTAAGTAAACGGCCGGATTACGCGCGCCGCTGGATCGCAGCGGCGACTGATTCTGCGGCAGTACGGGCTTGAGCAGCTCGATGTGCGCGCGCGGATGCAGCGGCAGCGCCAGTTCGAAGAAGCGCACCGGCAGATACCAGCCCTGCGCGGAAGCTGCGGATTTGGAGGAGGAGGCCAGTTCGTGCGGCCGCGCCGCCTCCATGGCTTCGCGCAGCGCAATGCCGACGCCGCGCACGGCGCCGTCCGCAAACGCGAAAATCAGATCGCCGGTCTGTACCCGGAGCATGTTCTGCGCCGCGTCCGTGGGTTCGCCGCGCTTATCCCGTGCCGTCCACAGATAGTCGCCCATGAGGCCGCGGCTGACGACCTTGCTCTGGTTAACCCACCAGTACTGGGATTCCGGCTGCCCATTCATGGGTGCCGAGAATAGC